>Ga0210401_10000006_pt1 | contig 277712 bp, 228 predicted proteins | sample IncBWH32MmetaG_FD_150866 | JGI IMG/M metagenome (GOLD analysis project Ga0210401, IMG submission 150866) | Forest soil microbial communities from Barre Woods Harvard Forest LTER site, Petersham, Massachusetts, United States - Inc-BW-H-32-M | ecosystem: Environmental > Terrestrial > Soil >...
CAAATTCGACTAAGGGCCTGATCCGTTCCCACTGCACGTCGGTGAGATCCGCCATGCCCTTGATTTGCTTCAAATCCGCCCGTGATTCAAGTGTTTATTCACGAGCAACGTTTATGAGATAGCTTCTGAGTACTGAGTACTGATGTTCCCTACCGACCGGTCGCTCTTCGCCAATGCTGTATTCCCCAACTTCGCCTCTACAGTTACAATGCAACCTGCACATCCCCAGCCGACAGGTACTGAATGGCGACTGCGAAGACCGACCCCAAGCTGAGCGCGCTCTCGACCGAAGAGCGGAAGACGAAGACCTACGAGGGACTTTCCCGCCAGCAACTCATTGATGCTTACCGGATTATGTATACCTCGCGTCGGGTGGACGATCGCGAGATCCTGCTCAAGCGCCAGCAGAAGATTTTCTTTCAGATTTCCGGGGCCGGGCATGAAGCGATCGGCGTCGCTGCCGCCCTCTGCCTCAGGCCAGCGTACGACTGGTTCTATCCTTATTACCGTGACCGGGCGCTAGTGCTTGCCCTCGGGGCTACTCCCTACGAGATGCTGCTGCAGGCCGTGGGCGCGGCCGACGATCCCAGTTCCGGTGGCCGGCAGATGCCTTCGCATTGGGCTTACCGGCGACTCAACATCGTTACCCAGTCTTCGCCCACGGGCACGCAGATTCTGCAGGCCGTCGGATGCGCGGAAGCCGGAGTCTATCTGCGCAATCATCCCAATGCCACCGAGAAGGCGAGTGGGGATTACCGCCAATTCAAGGATGTCAGCTTCCGGGGTGACGAGATCACCTATGTCTCTCTCGGCGATGGCACCACCAGCGAAGGGGAATTCTGGGAGGCGCTCAACACCGCTGCCAACAGGAAGCTGCCCATTGTCTTCGTGGTCGAGGACAACGAGTACGCGATTTCTGTGCCAGTGGAAGTACAGACCGCAGGCGGCAACATCTCCCGCCTGGTTTCCGGTTTCCCGAATTTCCATTTTGAGGAAGTCGATGGCACCGATCCGGTGGTGAGCTACGCGGCGATGAAGCGTGCCGTGGAGCACTGCCGCGCGGGAAAGGGACCGGGGTTCGTGCATGCACACGTGATCCGGCCCTACTCGCATTCGCTGTCGGACGATGAGCGGCTCTATCGCCCCGATGTCGAGCGCCAGCGCGATGCGGCGCGCGATCCCATCAACCGCATGCAGATGTTCCTGATCCGCGAAGGCATTCTCGACGAGAACAGCATCAACAAGCTGGAGAAGCAGGTTGAGGACGAGATGCAGGTAGCGGTCGATCGCGCGCTCGAAGCCAAGTTCCCGACGCCTGAAACGATTACGAACTTTATTTACTCGCCGGATCTCGATCCGACTTCGGCGCAGTTCGACACGCCGCCGGTATTCCCACAGGCCGAGACGCCTCCCGCAGACGGAAAGAAGACTCCGGTGTTGCCCAAGACGATGGCGGAGTTGATCAATGGGACCTTGCGCGACGAGATGAAGCGTGACGAGCGCATCGTGGTCTTCGGCGAGGACGTGGCGGACGCCAGCCGCGAAGACTACCTGAAGAAAAAGTTGGTAAAAGGGAAGGGCGGGGTCTTCAAGTTGACGGCTGGGCTGCAGATGGCATTCGGCTCCGACCGCGTCTTCAACACGCCCATCGCGGAAGCCAATATCGTGGGCCGCGCGACCGGCATGGCGACGCGCGGGCTGAAGCCAGTAGTCGAGATTCAGTTCTTCGATTACATCTGGCCGGCGATGATGCAATTGCGAGACGAGCTGCCGGTGATCCGCTGGCGCTCGAATAATGCATTCTCGGCTCCGCTGGTGATCCGCGTGGCGATCGGCGGGTACCTAACCGGAGGCGCACTCTACCACTCGCAATGCGGCGAAAGCATTTTCACGCACATTCCGGGACTGCGTGTGGTATTTCCTTCCAATGCCCTCGATGCGGCTGGTTTGCTGCGAACCGCGATTCGCTGTGACGATCCGGTATTGTTCCTCGAGCACAAGCGGCTTTACCGCGAGACCTACGGACGCTCGCACTATCCCGTGCCGGACTTCATGATTCCGTTCGGCAAGGCACGCATCGTGCAGCCCGGCACCGACATCACGGTCATTACATATGGTGCGGTGGTGCCCCGGGCTCTGCAGGCAGCGCAGCGGTTGGAGCGCGAGCACGGGGTGAAGGTCGAGTTGATCGATCTGCGCACGCTCAATCCGTTTGATTGGGAGACGATTGCTGCCTCGGTAAGGAAGACCAACCGCGCGCTTGTGGCCTACGAAGATTGTCTGAGCTGGGGTTACGGTGCTGAAATCGCGGCCCGCATCGCCGATCAACTCTTTCCTGACTTGGACGCCCCTGTGCGGCGCGTTGCTGCCATGGACGTCTACGTCGCCTACCAACCGATTCTCGAAGACGCCATCTTGCCGCAAGCCAATGATCTGTTCCGCGGGATGAAAGAATTGGCGGAGTACTAGAACTAGTCGTCGGTCGTCAGTCGTCGGCTGGACAGTCCTTGAGCTAAAGGCTAAGAAGCTAACGGCTAAGAGCTTTGTTCACGAATCAAAAAAGGGCAGCCCGGTAGGCTGCCCTTCGTTTCCAGCTGCAACTGATTACTTGCAGGGTGGCCCAGCGTTGCTCAGGAACGTGCCATTATCGGAGAACCAGCCGCCAACTCCGACGGAGCGCGAGCTGTAGAACCATGAGAAGAACGCCAATTCTTGCAGGTGATAGGTGAATCCGTTGGGCATCAGGATCCGAGGCGCCTCCGTGCCAGTCAGGGGATCGCCCACTTCCAGGTTGTTCTGACAGGCTCCGACCTGTCCGGTGTGGCCCCAGGGCGGCGTCGGATTGTTGCCAAACGGATCGTCCATCCATTCGCCGACCTCGTGCGAAGCCACCGCCGTATCCAAACCCGAAACGCCAAAAAGACCCGTGGAGTCGAAATCTATCGGCGAGTAGGTCTGGGTTGGGTCGGCGTTGCCGGTGCCGTGATAGCCGAGAACGCAGCAGTTCGCAAGGTTGGTTGGGTCACCGATCGACATCACCAGGTTGTGTAAAAAGAAAATCGGGAATGTGCCGTGGTTGACCCCGAGTGGGGCGAGCGCCGGCAAAACATTGTTGTTCAGGATCAGGTCAAACAGATTGATGTCGATGATGCCCAGGGGCGCACAGAAGTTGGGCGGCCCGAGAGCACCGGTGGCCAGGGCGAGACCACTCGCCGCCGGAATATCAATCACGATGGGATCAAAAGTGGTTACCGGGCCGAGGGTGACATGATAATTGTTCTGATCGATTACGCGCCAGAAATTTGCACGCTGAAACGCGTCCGTTGTCTGAGTGGTGCCAATGTCGGTGCCGCCATAATTGAAATCGGCGGCTTGTACGATGGGCGACTGCAAAAACAGCGTGAACGGATTATTGTTATGCGATCCCAGACAAGCACGATCCCGGGAAGCCGGGTTGAAGGTCGTATTGCCGGGCGTCGTCGCGATGATTCCCGTCGAACTGACCGACGTTCCGATGGTGTGCGTCCGGATCACGATGGGTACGACTTGCGTCGCGACACTGGTGTGTCCGGACCCATCGTGAAATGGACTCGTGCCCACCATGACTCCTGTGTACTCGTTGCCATCCCTGCTGGATTCCACATTGAATGTCCAAAGAGGTAAACCGGGTACTGCTGCTGCCGCCGCCGGAGATGTCGCCGAAAGCGCGGCAACACTCGACTGGGTATGGTTAGGCTTCGCAAAGTGCTTCATGGGAAGCCGTTGTTGTGCGCTCTGTGCTTGCGCGAAGGTTGCCAAAGCAGCGCAGAACGCAACTGCCACCAAAAAAGGTGAATTCTTGACTTTCATTCCTATCCTCCTCACAGACGCTGGTCGACTCTGGGCATGGGCGACTCTCGGGGGGAAGTTGCCGGGCGGGATTCTATGCGAGTTGACAACAACTTGCAATTGCTGTGTTGTAGGTAAGCTTCTGAGTTCCGCACTGCACGCGGCTTTTCGAGCACTTTCGAGGTGGACCCCCACCTAAGGCCATGAACTTCGTGTTGCGAGCTAGAAGCTAAGAGCTGAGAGCTAAAGGCTTTTTACCAACGACTACGACTGCTTTCATGAGCCCTGTTACTCACTTTTTGACGGGTTGGGTTCTGGCGAACTCGACAGCTCTTTCCCCTCGCGATCGCGCCCTGGTAACTTGGTCGGTGGTCGTTCCGGACGTTGATGGACTCGGAATTATTGCTGAAGTGCTAACCCGTAACTCGCCGCATCCTCTGTTGTGGTTCTCGCGTTACCATCACTCGCTGCACAATCTTGCTTTTGCGGTTGTCATTGCGATGCTGGTCTTTGCACTCGCTGAGCAGAAGTGGAAGACCTCGGCATTGTGTTTCCTAGGATTTCATGTGCATCTGTTGGAGGATTTGCTGGGATCGCGGGGGCCAGATGGCGATCAGTGGCCGATTCCTTATCTGGCGCCGCTTTCATCTGCGGCCAATCTGACGTGGCATGGGCAGTGGGCGCTAAACGCGTGGCCGAACTTTGTAATCACGATGGCTCTTCTGGGAATGACTTTCTATCTGGCCAGGGCGCGTGGGTATTCGCCTCTGGAGATGGTGTCGGAACGCGCGGATCGAGCCTTGGTGGCGGCGCTGCGAAAGCGATTTCAGAACGCGCGGGCCTAGGTGTTGCGGGAAGAACCCTTTACCACGGAGACACAGAGGCACAGAGAAAGGCAAAAGCTTGAACCACAAAAGGCACGAAGGTCGGTGAAAGGGCCTTCGTGACTCCTTGGTCGACTCGGTAGTTGCTTTTGGTTATCGGACAGGAGGGGCGGAGATGACCAAATTCAACGGCGAGGCGCCGCTCACGGTCGTGCTGATGTGTTCGGTGGGATTGCCTGCAAGCGCGAATGTGAAGGTGGCGGTCAGCGTTTGACCTGCGGCGGACGGTGCGAAGCGCCATTTGTGAAGTGCAGTCTGGACTGCTCCTGTGAACGCTGGGTCTCCCGATTCGATTTTCACTTGGGCGATGCCGAGATTTTCTACCGCGAGCAGGGCTGTGACCGTTCCTTGCTTGCCGGCCTTGCGGGCTGTCTCCGGATAAGCCGGGGCGACAAAGTATTTCACTTTGTCGGCTGAGCAGGGTTCGATTGCAGCAGGCGGAGCGGGGGAGGCTTCATCCTCCGAGGAGTCTTTCTCCAGCCGGCAATCACAGGGATTTTGTGGAGCGCACGCGTAGTGCATTCCTTCGGGCGGCGCAGGATGATCACAACTACGCTTCTGAATCTGAAATCCGGCACACATCAGAACGATCAAGGTCAAAGAAAGAAGTTTGAGCATATAGTCCTCCCGGCGATGGACGGGAAAAACCGTCACTCAACGGGCGGATCATTCACGTTTCCCAGCGTCAAAACTCTGCTCAAGAAAATTCAAACCTTGCGGAGCGGCGGAGATCAACCAATGCCGAAGAGCTGGAGTTTGCAAAATTGTGGGCATCTCTCGAGGACCCGATTTGGCAATCGTGCAGTCAGTTCCCGTTCTTGAAAAGCCGCGCCGGGCACCGGGTTCGGCGATTGTTAGTTGCAATAATATTACAAAGAGTGTCTTGACAAACCAGGTTCATAGTAGGAGCATACCTGCGCTTCGTGTAGGCCTAACTCCTGGGCTCCATCCATTTTGTGTTGGCGGAGACAATCAATGAATACGTCTGTAAGCGTGCGGACAGGTGTGTGCTTTCCATTGGGTGAATGGTAGGTCTGAAAGGCTGGCTTCGGCGGTTCAGCTCCGCCCCTGGCCACCATACATATCAGTCAGTGAGGTCCACACCCACGATAAGCCTTCAGCCAAGGTGTCAGCCCATGACTCTCAACCATGCTTAGGTACACGATTCATTGCCGCACTGCAGGGTCGCTTCGAGCATTTGCAACTGTAGACTCTGAGTGCAACCGATTCACGCATCTCCCGCTTGCATTTGAGTTTTTCGCTGCACAAAATGGCCGGTGCTTTAGGTCGTATCCAACTGATGCTTTCCGGGCCGAACAAACCCAAGGCGAAAACGTGAAAAGCTGAACACGATGCCCGAGGGTTTGCTTTCGTCCAAAGGAGAATTTATGAAATTGTTTGACTTTTCCCGAATCAGACGCGTAGTGGTAGGCATAGTTGCTTTCGCCCTTACGGTGGCAGCAGCAATCGGTCTCGTCACGGCGAAGGCATCCCGCTTCTCCAGGTCCCGCGGGAATACGATGGTGTCCAAGAAAGCGGGCGCCACTCTCGAAAACCCAACGGCGGCGAGGCTGGGCCCGCAGCCCGCCTCGGCTTCACTTGACGCCGGAGAGCGCTCGCCTGAGACCCGACAGCCCATCGGCCGCGCCAAAGTGAGACATACGGGCGTCGGGCGCGCCATCCGAGGCGTTCTCATGACACCGCACTTCATGACGCTCGATCAGGAAAGGTTCGAGACGTCTCTCGGCAAGTTGTCCGGGAGCGGCGAACCCGCATCGGTTGGCCGTCGGTTCCAGGAGGCATACGATAACCGGGCTTATCCGGCCGCGTTTATCGGGGCTGCGGAACAGTTGGCGGCGGCGAACGCAGCACAAGCCATCGGCGCGCAGCCAGCCGCAAGGCATTCGAGTTGGAAGGAACTCGGCCCACGCGGAGTTCCCGCTTCCGCGTTGGTCGCGTCCGAGTCGACGGGAGCGACCGCCGGGACGACTTTCTCTGGCCGTGCGACGGCCATTGCCGTCTCGCCCCTCTGCCACGAGGATGACTGCAAGATCTTCATCGGAGCAGCGGGCGGCGGGATATGGGCGGCCAATAACGCGCGCGCGTCGCAGCCGAACTGGCACCCCTCGAGCAAAGGTATCCCGTCCAACGCGATCGGCTCGATCGGCTTTGACCCGAACGACCGGATGGGGAGAACACTCTACGTCGGCACCGGTGAGCCCAACGGCTCAGGAGACTCTGAGGCGGGCGTCGGCTTGTACAAGTCCACGGACTCCGGCAAGAGTTGGACGCTCGTGCAGGGCAGCATTGCCGCGACGGCACCGTGTGCGTCCGGGGGTGGTACCTGCTCTGTCGCGGTGGGCCGCTCGATTGGCGCTGTTGCTGTCGATCCGACTGACCCGAACCACATCTTCATCGGCACCGATGTCGCCCGCCACGGCTCGTCCTCGGTGAACGGCGGCCGCTTCACACCACCGGACGGCGCGATGGTGGGCCTCTACGAATCCACGGACGGCGGGGCAACGTTCTTGCCGGCACTGATCCTGCCACAGGACTTGGTCAACCCGAGCAGTGCCACCGGCGGCGACTTCTTCCGCGGTGGCGCCTCAAACGTGCAGTTGTATCAAGCGTCAGGCGAGACTCAGGTTTATGCTTCTTTCTTCGACTATGGGATTTTCCGCCGCTCGCGGACCCAGGACGGCGACACAGCTTTCCACCAAGTCTTCATGTCGGCGGGGGGAGGCATGATCGCCCAGTCGTCATTTTCGCGAACGGAATTCTCGCTCGCGCCCAACGGCAGGAAACTGCGTATCTACACCGGCGACGCAAGCAGCGCCCCGGCAAACTTTTACCGGGTTGACAACGCCAACGTGGCGGCATCGAGCCTATTCGATGGCGTCAATAACGTGGGCTGGATACAACTGTCTAGCTCGGTAAACGGCACGCCGGGTTTCGCTTCATACAATTTCTGCGACGGACAGTGCTCCTACGACATGCCCGTCTACTCACCACCGGGCGCTCCGAACATCGTCTACATCGGCAACGCGATGGCGTACCCTGAGCTCAATAGTCGGTCGAACGGCCGCGCGATCCAGCGTTCCGAGGACGCAGGCGTGCACTTCACGGACATGACCATCGACACACAGGGCATCAGCCTGCACCCCGATCAGCACGCGATCGCAACAATGCCGCACGACCCGAACGTTGTCTTCATCGCCAATGATGGTGGCTTGTGGCGGCTGAACGGGTCGTTCACGGACGTGTCGAGCGAATGCTCGTCACGTGGTCTCACCGGGAACGATCTCATCGACTGCACCAGTTGGCTGTCGAAGGTGCCCACTACAATCTCCTCGTTGAACCGTGGTCTCGCGACGCTCCAATACCAGAGCCTGTCCGTCAACACGCAGAATCCGCTCAACGACATCATGGGCGGCACTCAGGACAACGGCACGCACGCGTTCTCGGGCGAAGAGGACCATGGGAACTGGTTTGTGACCATCTTCGGCGACGGCGGACAGTCCGGTATCAGCTCCTTTGCTCCGAACACTCGATTCCACACCTTCTTCGATGCGCAGATTGACATGAACTTCCAAGGCACCAAGCCCCTGGGGTGGAACTGGGTCTCGGATACGTTCTTTGGTGCGGGCGCGGCAGCTGGCGAAGCTCGCTCTTTCTACATCCCAATTATTTACGACCCGGCAGTGGCAGGGACGATCTTTACAGGCCTCCAGCACGTCTGGCGGACGCAGGACGACAACGGCGGGCAGGCTTTCCTGGAATTGCACTGCAACGAGTTTTTCGGTGACTTCTCAGTCCCTTGCGGTGATTGGGTGGCTATTGGGCAAGATCTGAGCAGTACCGCTTTCGGGACCGACAAGGCTCCGGGCCAGTATGTCGTCGCAACCGTGCGGGCGCCCAGCGACCACGGCACGCTCTGGGCAGGGTTGAGGCGCGGCCGGGTGTTCGTCGCGTCGAATGCGGACGATACGACACCGTCGAATGTAACGTTTTACCGCATTGACACATCGTCGACGCCGACTCGCTTCGTCAGCGGTATCGCCATCGATCCTTCGAATCCGAATCACGCCTACGTTTCGTATTCGGGCTACAACGCATATGCGACGGCCTCAGGTACGGCGACGGGCCACGTATTCGAGGTCAGGTACAACCCGGTCAGCCACACGGCGACTTGGGCCAATCTCGACAACAACCTGGGCGACCAGCCGATTACAGGCATCGCCCTAGACGCCAACACCGGCGATCTATTTGTATCGACCGACTTTGGCGTCGATGTGCTAAGGCGGAGCGACACCCAATGGGTTCAAGCCGCGGGCAGCCTGCCTCCTGTTGCAGTTTACGGGCTGACCGTCGACTCGAATGCAAGGGTTCTCTATGCCGCGACCCACGGCCGCGGCGCGTGGGTACTCGATCTTTCAAAGTAGGAATACACAACCCGGAAAATTCGCCCCAACGTCAGCGTTGGGGCGTTTTTTTTGGCTACGCTTTGGGGTCGGAAGCCGGCTCGGCAAACGCAAACACAGGGCATCGTGTCGCCCACGATTGTCTTAACCTAAGACAGCACTGTTGAGGAAGTCCGCATTCAATTGGGCAACACGCAGGTTGCACTCGCCATGCGATCGGCGTTCCAGCAATGGCGCTTCAAGCCCGGCCACCGCCCGAGGGCATTTCGGTCTCCGTCAGGTTCGTATCGTCGGACAGACCAATCGGATTAGTGTGCGGCGCGTCGCTGCTGATGCCGTGACCGCGAGGCGTGTCTGCTAGACACAAATTGGCAACTATTTTTGCCTACCGCGGCCCCCCCAACCCGCTCGGCCGCCTCCACGAATGCCATCGATCGAGATCGCTCCCGCTCCGAAGAAGATCAATGCGAATGCAATTGCCCAGAGCGCCAGGGGAAATTCGTAGCCGCCATTGCCCATAAAACCGTGCTTCCAGTGGACCCTGGCGATGGCCACGATCATGTCCACGAGAACGGCAAAGGCAACGCACCGCGTGAACAGGCCCGCGATCAGCAGGATGCCACCGCCGAACTCCGTAAACGCCGAGACGTAGCCGAGCCAGGCCGGGAGCCCAAGACTGGCCACATGACCGGCGAATTCGTGTAGGTGGCCGTTTACCTTCTGCCAGCCATGGCCGATCATGATCACGCCTAAGACCAGGCGCAAGACCAGCAGGGCCAGAGGTTGCATTCGATCGAGATAGCGCAAGCGTCCTCCGCGTATTGATCAGAGTATCGTCTGGCGCGACGCGCAGAAAGTGCACAGTGTGGTTGCAGCGGCAGGAGCTTCAAAAGCTTGGAACCACAGAGGTACGCAAAGGCACACAAAAGAACACTTCATTTGTCATTCCGAACGGAGTGAGGAATCTGTTGTCCCCGGCACTGTCAAGAGAACGAGATTCCTCGCTGCGCTCGGAATGACAAGACTTATGCAGTGAATTCGCCAGGCAACATATTCGCGAAGAACATAAAACAATATTTCCTAAGAACATGAAACAACATTTCCTAAAAACATAAAGATCTGTTGGCAGCTACTGAATTGCGTGCTGGATCTGGATTCCGCGTTTTTGCATTTCGTTCAAAAACATGTCGGCGGGGACATCGCGTTCCTGGAGCACAGCGCCGCGTTTGCTGATGGCCCCCGAGGCCAGCATCTGCGTGACGATGGATGCCGGAAACGCAGTGGTGCGCATCATGGCGCTCATGTCGGTCTTAGGATCGTAGTGGTCGACGAGGGTGAAGGTTGCGACCCGGCCCTTGAGGCGGCCGCCGAGCAATCCGCGCACACCGGGCGTGCGGACCGACTCGTGCGCTTCCAGGCGCATGATGCAGACGTCGGGACCCTTGCTGGCGAATTTTCCTTCGAAGACTCTCGACATCAGGGCGCGAGGCGCGATTTGCACGTTGCCGATTTTCATCTTCTCGCCAGAGAAAAGCCCCAGCGCTTTCAGCTCGCATAGCAGGTCGAAGTGGCCGGGATAGCGCAGCGTTTTTTCAAAACATTCGCCCACCCTGCCCTCGAAGCTTTCCGGCAGGGTGGAGGTTCCACCCGAGGTATGAAACGCGACCAGGGGCGAGAAACCGTCCATGTGAAATTCCTCGGGCTCGGTAAGGGGTTCGATCGTGACCAGCTTGCCTTTGCGCAAGATGCGGGCCGGCTCCACGTATTCGTTGATGAGGCCCTCCACCGAGAACACGAGCTGGTAGTGAAACGGAGGGACTGGGCGTTCTGGTAAACCGCCAACATAGAGCCTGAGCGCGTCGGCGCGTCCGCCGAGACGATTGACCAACTCTCCGCCCAGAATCGAGGCCATGCCGGGCGACAGGCCGCAGTCGGGCGCAATCGCGACACCACGCTTTTCGGCTTTCGCCGACAAGGCAAGTTCCTGCCGAACGACGGTGTTGTTGCCACCAAGATCCGCAAAGTGACAGCGCGCTTCGATGGCTGCTTTTGCCAGGCCCAGGTTTAGGAAGTAGGGAACTGCCGAGAGGGTGGCATCGTGACCCTTCATGGCATGAGCAGCGGATTTTTCATTCGAGGCGTCGAGCACGATCGCCTTGACCTTCCGGTCGCCATGGATGTGATTGATGCGGGCCGCAACTTCACGAGCACGCTTCAGATCTGCGTCCGCCAACGTGACCGAGAGCACATCCGGCTGGCGTGCCATATCGTAAGCCGCCGCTGAACCCATCATGCCCGCGCCGACCACCAGAAATTTCATGGAAGCACTCCTCCCCAGAGCAGATCAGAACGAAGACACCAACTTTTCAAACTAGCAAAGTGATCGACAACGGTATGTGAGGCAGCGCACATCACGCCTACGTTCTGTTGGTTCTTGCGAGAGGAGAGGCGAGTCCGGTGGGTGAACATTGCTGATTGGCAGGGTCTGGATGGGGCGTTTTGTGCCTTCCCGTCGCCCCTTCAGAACGCTAATCGAGGTGGCGGTGAGGCTGAAGGGAAACTTTGCGATACGCCACGTAATCCATTGTTTTCAGTGAGCTTCCGCGCGTCTTAAGACCTTCGTACCGTCGCTAGTACTTTGGTTATGTGAAATCGGGTAACGGCGCATCTTGCGTATAAACAGTCCTTCTAATTGTGGTCACTAAGTAGGCAATCACAACGCATAGCAGTAATCTGCATTTATACCAAAGTAATTTTCCAGAAAACAGGTATAAAACCGGGTAAAACGCGGAGATTTGGCTTGACTCCGGGTTTTCCGGGGTTGAGATATGCTCTGCACACCGAAATCCTCTCGAACCCGAACTGGAACGAGGGATTTCCTCCCAAGGTTTGCTTTTGCCGCCGGAGACGCCGGCAAGCAAGGGCTTTGATTCTGTGGAAGGGAATGAACTCTATGGCCGACTCGCGTGAAGTGATGAACATTCGCCAGGCTTCGCAATACCTGGGGGTGAGTCCGGACACGCTCTACAAGTACGTAAATGAGCAGAAGATTCCGGCTTTCAAACTGGGCAACCGCTGGCGCTTCAAGAAGTCGAAGCTGGACCAGTGGATGGAAGAGAAGTCGAACCAGATGGAAGTGCGGACGAAAAGGAAACAACAACCCAAGGCGGCCGTAAAGGCTGCCGGAACGCAGTAGAAAACCGAGGGCGGGACGCCCTCAGGACAGCCGGCGAGAGGCCGGCGCTACCAAAGGCGGGCACATGTTTGGATTCGGGTCGAAGACGATTGTTGGTCTGGATGTGGGCTCCTCCAGCATCAAGGCAGTGGAGTTGAAGCGGAAGGGGCGCGACGTCGAGGTGGCGCATCTGGGCCTAGAGCCGCTGGCGCCAGATATCGTGGTCGATTCCATGATCGTGGACTCGGGCACGGTCTCGAGCGCGATCTCGAAGCTGTTCACCGATCATGAAATCAAGGCCAAGAACGTGGCCACGGCGGTGAGCGGGCACTCGGTGATCGTGAAGAAGATCTCGCTGCCCTCGATGAGCGACCAGGAACTGGCCGAAACGATCCAGAAGGAAGCCGCCCAGCACATTCCATTCGATCTTGGCGACGTCAACCTCGATTACCAGATTCTGTCCGAAGATGCCGGTAACCCCCAGATGGACGTGTTACTGGTTGCGGTGAAGAAGGACAAGATTCTGAACTACACCAACGTACTCTCGATGGCAGGGCGCACCCCGGCTATCGTGGACATCGATGCTCTGGCCCTGCAGAACTGCTACGAGTACAACTACGAGCCCGCTCCAGGGCAGGTGGTGGCGCTCTTGAACCTGGGCGCCAGCGTCATGAACATCAACATCGTGAAGGGTACGACGCCGCTGTTCCCGCGCGACGTCAGCGTGGGCGGCCATCAATACACCGACTCGCTGCAGAAGGAACTGGATCTGAGTTTCGAGGATGCGGAAGCGCTGAAGCTGGGGAAGAAAGTGGGCACAGTGAGCGAAGACGCCAAGACGCCGATCCTGCAGCAGGTGACCGAAATCATCGTGCTGGAAATCCAGAAGACGTTCGACTTCTTCCGGGCCAGCGCGGCGGGCGAGCACATCGAGAAGATTTATCTGGCGGGTGGCTCGTCGAAAGTGCCGGGGCTGGTGGAAGGGCTGCGGCAGGAATTTTCGATGCCGGTGGAATTGTTCAACCCGTTCCAGCGGATCGCGCCTCCGGCCGAAGGGATGGGAGCGGAACTGATCGAGCAGAACGCGGGCCAGCTGGCGGTTGCGGTGGGCTTGGCTTTGAGGAGTTTTAGCGACCTATGATTCGAATCAATCTGCTGGAAGCACCGAAACCGAAAAATAAGCGCTCGGCGATGCCGTCGATGCCGACCATGGAAGTCGGGGATGTCGGCTCCCCGCGCCTAAAAGTTCTGGTCGTGTTCGGACTGGCGGCGGCGTTCAATCTCTACACCTGGTACCACCTGGACGCCCAAAAGAAAACCATCGCGCAGAACATGGCGCAGGCCGAGCAGAAGAACCGCGAATTGGCCGACGTGAAGGCGCGTTACTTGGCGCGCCAGCGCGAGGCGGAAAACTACAAGCGCCGGGTGGATGTCATCGACCAGTTACGCAATAACCAGACTGGTCCGGTCAACCTGATGGCGATGGTGGGCGAGACCGTCAACAACACCGAAGCGGTCTGGCTGAACAACATGAAGGATCAGGGCGCCAGCGTCGATATTGAAGGCATGGCGCTCAGTTCCGACGCGGTCGCCAACCTGATTTCGAACCTGCAGAAGACCGGGTACTTCCGCAATGTCGAGATCAAGGAAAGCATCCAGGACGACAGCGTGAAAGATATGCAGGCATTCACATTCACGCTGACGTGCGAGAAGAGCAAGTCCTAAAGGCAGGCAACTATGGCGACGAATTTCGGGGAAATGTCGGGCCTCAAGCAGTTGGCAGTCGTAGTCGGCGGAGCCGTTCTGGTCACGGCGGGTTTGTATTACACCGTGTTCAAGAGCGTGCGCGACCAGAATGCGGCGGCACAGCAGAAGCTTGAAGCCAAGCGCAAGGAGAATGCGGAACTGGAAGCTTACCGGCCCAGGCTCGCCGAGATCGAACGGCAGCTGGCCAGCCTGAAGCAGCAGCTCGATATCGAGCGGCGCATCGTGCCCGACGAAAAAGAAGTCGATGGTTTCATGCGCATGATGGACGCGGAAGCTTCGAAGGCCGGCATCGAACTGCGGCGCTATACGTCCAAGCCGCTTGCGCAAAAAGAGTTCTATACGGAAGTTCCGTTCGACCTGGAGCTGGATGGCCCCTACTACTCGATGCTGAATTTCTTTGATCGGGTTGGAAAGCTGGAGCGCATCGTGAATGTGTCGGGGCTGTTGGTCGCGTCCACCCGCAAGCCGGCAGACGCGAAGACCAAGAAGACGTATCAATACGCCCCCAACGAGAGCGTGGTGGCGACGTGCACGGCGATCACTTTCTTCAGCCACGACCTGGATCCTTCCGGGTCGGCGAAGCCCGGGCAGCCTCCGGTGAAAAGGTAGGAAACACTATGAAGCTGACGACTGGCATCGTTGCATTGGCACTCACCGCGGGCACTGCCTGGGCGCAGAATCCCGCCATCATTCAGAACACGAAAGACGCCCTGAACGGCGCGCAGCAGAAGCAGACTGCAGCCAGCAAGGCGGCACTGCAAGGCACAACGCCGGCGAAGCCCTCGGGCGCGGTTCCGGCCAAGTCTTCGGCAGCGACTCCGGCGAAGGCGCCGGCGATCGTTCCGGCAAAGGCTCCCGTGCAGTCCGTGCCCGCCAAGCCGCAAGTCGCGCCTGTGAAGGCTGCGACGGCACCGGCCAAGAGTGTGGCTCCGGCGAAAGCGACGGTACCTGCCCAGACGCAGGCCGCCACGAAGCCACAGGCTCCGGCCAAGACGCAGACCGCCACGAAAGCACAGAGTCCGATGGCGCCGAAAGTTGCGAAGGCAGCGGCAAAGCCAGAAGTGAAAGTTGCGGCAAAGCCAGAAGTGAAGGTTGCCGCAAAGCCGGCGGGCAAGGCGGGGGCGAGCACTCCCAAGCCGGCTGGCTCCGAAGCGGAAGCTTCCAAGCCTGACAAGCAGGAAGACAAGAAGTATTCGATGACCGGCAAGCGCGATCCTTTCATCAGCCCGGTGGTGAACCGGCAAGGAGGATCGGGTTGCAGCACAGGCAAGAAGTGCCTGGACATTGAACAGATCGCGTTGCACGGGGTCGTGAAATCGGACAACGGCATGATCGCGGTCGTGACCAACGGGCTGAACAAGGCGTATTTCCTGCGGGAGAACGATCCGGTATTCAACGGGTACGTGGTGAAGATCACGGTCGATTCGATCGTGTTCAAAGAGACGTTTCAAGACCGGCTGGGAAAACCGTTCACGAAAGATGTTGTGAAACGGATTCTGACACCGGCTGTATAGACGGGGAATAGATTGGCGAGTCCAACTCTGAAAGCGAGTTCGAGGAAAGACACGAGCAAGGCCGAGGGCCGGCGCGTGTGGGGGAGAAGCGAAATGCGAAAGCAACAGCTGGGTGTGGTTCTACCGCTGCTCATTGTGTTTATGGTAGCAGCAGCGGCTCAGACGCAGAACACGGGCACCGTAGCCACGACGCACGCTGCATTGCAGCGGCTGAACGTGGTACGGGGCGAGGGCGCGATCAGCGTGGAGTTCACGGCTCGTGGGCCAGTGACACCCAAGCTGAGCACGCTGAGCTCGCCCGCGCGCGTCGTGATCGACCTGCCAAACACGGTGGCGCTGACCGATCAGCACCAGATCGCCGTGGACAGCGACGGTGTGAAGGGTGTGCGTGTCGGCATGAGTGGCCAGACACCGCCCAGCACCCGCGTGGTGGTTGACCTCGACCAGGCTTGCAAGTTTGAGCTCGTGCCCGGCGACGACAACAAGTTTGCCGTGAAGCTGTATCCCGGGGTGGCGATGGTCAAGTCGGCTGCGAAGCCGGCGGTGACTGCGAAGGCCGCTCCGAAGGCGCCCGCGCCCAAGCTTCTGACGGTCGCGGCGGTGACGCCTGCGGTTCCGGCCGCGGCGCCAGTGATCGCGGACAAAAAAGAAGTGGCGGCGAAACAGCCTGCTACGATCCCGGCCACCACCACTGCGGTGCGGACCGCATCGGCGTCGAAGCCGGCTACGGATTACGTCTTCGTTGAGCCTTCCTACAAACCGAAGGATGAGACGAAGTCGGAAGAAAAGCCCGCGCCCGTCGAGCCTTCGGCTCGCGCGCTCGAAGCAGCGGCGAAGTTTGCCGACAAGCCGGCCTCCGAACTCCTCCCGGTGCACGCCAACGCTTCGATGCAGCCGCAGACCGCACAGGCAACTCCTTCGGGCATTCAGCCCGCCGTCAATCTCGCCGCCGAGCAGAAGACCCAGATGTCGCAAACCCCCGCGACCAGCGGTCCGAAGTACACGGGCGAGCCGATCTCGGTCAACCTGAAGGATGTCGACCTTAAAGATTTCTTCCGCCTGATCCACGAAATCAGCGGCCTGAACGTAGTGCTCGATCCTAACGTGCACGGCACACTGACGATCGTGCTGGACGACGTGCCGTGGGACCAGGCGCTGGACATCGTTCTCAAGAACAACGACCTGGCTCGCGAGCTGGAAGGCAACGTTCTGCGGATCGCGACCGTCGACACTCTGAAGAAGGAAGCGGATGCGCGGCGTGCGCAACAGGAATCGGAAGCATTGGCCGTCGAGAAAGTCACGGTCACGCGCTTCCTGAGCTATGCGCACTCGAAGGACGTGGTTCCGACCATCAAGAAATTCCTGTCGCAACGCGGCGACGTGATCTCCGACGATCGCACCAACGCGGTAATCATCTCGGATATCCCGAATGTGATTCCCTCGCTGGACCGGCTGCTTACGCAGTTGGACCGCAAGACGCAGGAAGTAGAAATCGAAGCGCGCGTGGTGGCTGCGACTCGCAGCTTCGCGCGTGATATCGGCACACAGTTCGGCTTCGGCTGGGGCAACGATCACTCGGCAGTGGGCGGCGCTTCCTCCGTCGGTAGCACGCCGACGACGGTGGGCGGCCTGAACCCGACCTACATCACTACGGCCGGATCGGGATCGGCTGGTTCGACCATTCCGTTGTTCTCGAACCTGCCGGTGACCAGCCCGACCAGCGGTCTTACCTTCGTCAACGCCAGCAACAATGTCCGTATCGATGCGGTGCTGACGATGGCGGAGTCTCGCGGCCTGCTGAAGATTCTGTCACGTCCGCGAGTCGTGACCCAGAACAACATCCAGGCTCTGGTTCGCCAGGGCGTGCGCGTGCCGATCGTGACGCAGGCGCAGTTGGGCGGACCTCCGACGGTCAGCTACGTGGATGCGTTCCTGCGCTTGACGGTGGTTCCGCAGATTACGTCGGAAGGCACCATCTTCCTGAACGTCGACGTCGAGAATACGACGCCCGACTTCGGCCGCACGGTGCAGGGCAACCCGACGTTGATCACGCAGCAGGCGACCACCCAGGTGCTGGTCACCGACGGCGGCACAGTGGTCATTGGCGGCGTCATTCAGACCAACAACTCCATGAACGTTGCGCAAGTTCCGGTGCTTGGAAATATTCCGGCGCTCGGCAACCTGTTCAAGCGGCGTACAGTGACCACCTCTAACCAGGAACTGATTTTCTTCATCACGCCTCGCATCATTCAGACATAGCGGCGGGTTGCAGAAAAAGTTGTTTCCGGCTCCTCAACGAAACTGTTGAGGAGCCGGTGGTTTTTACGGTCTCTAATGATCCTCCAGGCTGCGATTAAAGGCGAAGCAATCATTGAATTGGGGCACCGCCAAGCCCTTTTCAAAGTGCAGCGAGCGCGAGAGTTTCGAGCAACCTGGTTAGGTACTCCTGAAGAAGCCGCCCTTCATCCCATGAGATTGTCTCCTGATACACTCGCTGCCGATGGACTACCGGGGCCGTCAACAGCGTCTCATTGAAGATCTTCGGGCGAGCCACTTAGACGCCCTGCTGGTTACTCATCTTCCCAATATCCGGTATCTCTGCGGCTTCACTGGCAGTTCAGGAGCATTGTTGGTCGCTGAGGGCGGAATCACTCTGTTCACGGACGGTCGTTACACAGAACAAGCAAAAACTGAAGTGCAGAGTGCGCAAGCGGTCATCTCCAAGAAAGGGCCCCTTTCAGCGGCTGGGCGCTCGATGGGCCGAAAGCGCTTTGGGAACCGAGCAAGCAAGTCTCAAACGCTCGGAATAGAAGGCCAGTACCTCACGGTAGCGGGGCGACGGAGTTTGTCGGACGAACTGCCCAGGCACATTCGTGTGCGTGAAGCGCCACCGCTGGTGGAACGCGCTCGAATGGTCAAGGATGCAGATGAAATCCGTGCCATTCGAACGGCGGTGGAACGTGGTGCGGAGCTTTTCAATCACGCGCTGAAGACGATTCGTCCGGGCGTGATGGAGACCGAGGTTGCGGCTGAAATGGAGTACGCGGCACGCAAGGACGGAGCCGAAGGCATGGCGTTTGAAACCATTATCGCCTCAGGCGCTCGATCGGCGCTGCCGCACGGGAGAGCATCGAGCACGGCCATCGTGAGCGGGGCGTTCGTGGTCTGCGACTTCGGTGTTATACTTCACGGTTATTGTTCGGACCGTACCCGCACTGTGTACGTGGGTGCTGCGACCGCCGAAGCTCGCCGGGTTTATGACGCGGTGCTGGCATCGCAACAGGCTGCCATCGACGCTGTAGGGCCGGGCGTCAAGGTTGCGCGCATCGACCAGGCAGCTCGCAAGACTCTGCAACAGAATGGCTTAGCGCAGTACTTCACTCACTCAACTGGGCATGGAGTGGGGCTCGAAATTCACGAGGCTCCGCGCGTGGCTCGAGGCCAGCAGGAAGTTCTGCGGCCAGGAATGGTGATCACGATTGAGCCGGGAGTTTACCTGCCGGGCAAGTGGGGCGTGCGCATCGAAGACATGGTGGTGGTCACCGAGCAGGGTTGTGAGGTACTGACCCCCACGCAAAAGGAATTCATAGTGATTTGATTGGCGAATCCTGCCCGGGCCCTGGAATTGCCCGGAGCTCTCCCGCGTCCGGTTCACACTCGCGCGGGTTTGAGAAACGGTCCCACCCTAAACGATGAATCAGAAAGAGATCAAAGAACTCATAAGGTTCCTGAAAGAAGAGGGCATCACTGAGTTCGAGCTGGAACGCGGTGATGTAAAGATCCACGTGAAGTGGGGAGGCGATTCTGCGGCGCCGCCCACGCACGAAACGCGCTATTACGCGGTGCACGGTGCGCCGCCGGTTGCGCCAGAGCTGGGCGCGGTGCCGGTGGTCCCGCCGCCCGCGCCGGCCGCTCCTGCGCCGCCCAAGGAAGAGCCACCCGAGGACCTGCATATTGTGCGGTCTCCGATCGTGGGCACGTTCTACGAGTCCCCGTCTCCCGGATCGCCCCCGTTCGTGAAGGTCGGGGACATGATCGCGGCCGGACAAGTGCTTTGCATCGTGGAAGCCATGAAGCTGATGAATGAAATCGAGTCCGATGTGGCCGGGGAACTGGTGAAATGTCTGGTCACTAACGGGCAGCCGATCGAATATGGGCAGGAGTTGTTTGCCATCCGGGTACGGAAGTGAGAGGCCGGGTGTGTGCGGGGCGCGGCATCGCGCCCTATTTTTGTGTCTTAGAGAACCTGAGGTTTCGAGCTGAGAGGGATTTCCGTCTTGCGCGGGCGAGACGCCCGCTAGACATCCGGCAGGATGCCGGCGCTACTCTGAGAAAGCATGTTTAAGAAGATCCTGATTGCCAATCGCGGGGAGATCGCTCTGCGCATTATTTGCGCCTGCAAGGAACTGGGCATCCGCACGGTTGCGATTTACAGCGAGGCGGACCGGAATTCACTGCCCGTGCGCTTTGCCGACGAAGCTATCTGCATCGGGCCTCCACAATTGGGATTGAGCTATCTCAATATTCCGGCGGTGATCAGCGCGGCGGAGATTGCCAATGCCGATGCCATTCATCCCGGCTATGGACTGCTTTCCGAAAATGCGAATTTTGCCGAGGTTTGCGAAACCAGCGGCTTGAAGTTTATTGGACCTCCGCCCGAGGTGATCCGCCTGATGGGGGAGAAAGAAAAGGCGCGCGCCGCGATGAAGCAACACGGGGTGCCGATCCTGCCGGGGTCCGATGGGGTAATTGCGTCGGAGGAGGAAGCGCGGGAGTGGGCGCGGCAAGTGGGCTATCCGGTCATCATTAAAGCCTCGGCTGGCGGCGGGGGACGGGGCATGCGCATCGTGAGGGCGGAAGAAGATCTGGTTGCGCTTTATCGCCAGGCGCAGCAGGAAGCCTCGGCCGCATTCGGCAATGGGGATCTCTACATGGAGAAATACGTGGAGCATCCGCGGCACATCGAATTCCAGATTCTTGCGGACGAGCATGGCAACGTGGTGAGCCTGGGAGAGCGCGAATGCTCCATTCAGCGGCGGCATCAGAAGTTGCTGGAGGAATCGCCGTCGCTGCAGGTCAGCGTGGAGTTGCGGAACGAAATCGGAGATGTGCTCAGCAAGACGCTGAGCGCGGTGGGCTACCGGAACGCAGGCACGATCGAATTTCTGATGGACCAGCACAAGAAGCTGCATTTCATCGAGATGAATACGCGCATACAGGTGGAGCATCCGGTCACGGAGATGGTGACCGACGTGGACCTGGTCAAAAGCCAGATTATGATCGCGGCGGGCTCGAAGATGCAGGATGTATTGCAAGGGAAGGTGGTGCATCGCGGGCACGCCATCGAGTGCCGCATCAACGCGGAGCATCCGGAGAAATTCACTCCCTCGGCGGGGAAAATTACCGCGTTTCATCCGCCCGGGGGGACGGGAGTGCGTATTGATACCGCCGCTTATGAGCAGGGAACGATTCCTCCTTATTATGATTCTCTGATTGCCAAGCTGGTGGTGCGGGGAAAGGATCGCAACGAAGCTTGCCAGCGTATGGCACGGGCACTGGAGATGTTCATTGTGGAAGGCATCCATACCACCATTCCGCTGCACCGGCGAATTCTCGCCGATCCTGAGTTTCTGGCTGGTAAGTTCGACACCGGATTTATTGATCGCTTCCTGGGGAAGAAGGCGGAGTTGGTGGGCTGAGTGGCGGTTGCGTCTCGCCGCGATGCCAGCAAGAAACTTCAGGCGGGCGGGCAAATTACTTCTTGAGAACCAGCATCCAACTTCCCAGACTTTACGCGATTCTGGATCGCGCTTTCTTTCTGGAGGGTGAGTCCTTGCTTGCGGCGGCGGAAGAACTCGCGGCCGGCGGCGTTACGCTCTTGCAGTACCGGAACAAGCTGGGCTCCGGACGACAGGTTCTGGACGATGCCCGCGAATTGAAACGGCGGCTGCGGACGCCGGTTCGCCTCATCATGAATGATCGGGCGGACCTTTGCCTGGCAGCTGAGTTCGATGGACTGCACGTTGGCCAGAATGATCTTTCGCCCGAAAGCGCGCGCAGGGTGATTGGTCCGGAGTTGTGGCTCGGCGTCTCGACACATAATCCGGAACAGTTGCGGGAGGCGGACCAGACCACTGCCGACTACCTCGCCATCGGACCGGTATTCGCCACCAGCAGCAAAGAGAGGCCGGATCCGGTGGTCGGGCTGGAGGGTGTACGCCGTGCCAGAGAGCTTACCCGCAAGCCCCTGGTCGCCATCGGCGGAATTACCCGCGCCAATTCGCGTTCCGTGCTCGAGGCGGGGGCCGACGCGGTCGCGGTGATATCCGACCTATTACGGGGTCCACGGAAATCAGCAGAGGAATTTTTCCGCATTCTGGGGTAAAGTCGTGGCCATCAGCTTTTTCCATTGATGATGGGGAATTTCGACGGGCGAGGACGCCTGTCGCTCCACCTGCAGGAGGGACGTGAGTACCCAGACCAGCTCACCCACGCAAACCACAGCCAGCGATTGGGATATCCATTCCCAGCAAGATCAGGAATTCGTGAAGGCTCTGGGCCTTACTAGCTCAACGATGCTGGTGATGGGCTCGATGATCGGATCCGGCATCTTTATTGTTTCGGCCGAGATCAGCCGGGAAGTGAACTCTCCCGCGTTGTTGATCGGAGCCTGGCTCGTGACGGGTTTCATGACGATCGTCGGGGCGCTGAGCTATGGCGAACTGGCTGCGATGATGCCGCGAGCCGGCGGCCAGTACGTTTATCTGCGGGAGGCTCTCGGGCCGCTATGGGGCTTTCTCTATGGCTGGACGCTGTTCCTCGTCATTCAGACGGGGACCATCGCCGCGGTCGGTGTCGCGTGCGGAAAGTTCCTGGGCGTTTTCTTTCCTTCCATCTCCTCCTCACATTGGATTCTGCATCTCTGGAAGGTTCGTCCTATTCCCATAGGGCCGATGGTGCTGGGCAACATGGATATTGGCCTCAGCACCCAGAATCTGGTGGCGATTCTGGTGGTGATCGCGCTGTCGGTCGTGAATGTGTTTGGGGTCAGGACTGGCGCGATGATTCAGAACATCTTCACCGCGGCCAAGGTGTCGGCCCTCGCGGGCCTGGTTCTTTTCGGGCTTTTCATCGGTCGCAATGCGCACGCATTGGCGGCTAACTTTCACGGGCACTTCTGGGATAACGCCGGACTGGGAGCACAGCACGCGCTGCAGGTGGGTGTCGGCGGACCCATGGTGATGGTGGGGACTTTGACCATACTGGCGGTGGCCCAGACCGGATCCTTGTTCTCGGCGGATGCCTGGAACAACGTCACCTTTACCGCCGGGGAGGTAAAGAATCCGAAGCGCAACCTGCCGCTCTCGCTTGCGCTCGGCACGGGCGTGGTCATCCTGCTTTACGTGCTCTGCAACTTGATTTACCTCAACGTGCTTCCTCTCGATGGGAACGCTGCAGGAGCGACCATCCTCGAGCGCGGGATCAAGTACGCAACCGAAGAGCGGGTGGCGACTGCAGTGATGACCCAGATGCTGGGGGCGGCGGGCGGAGCGTTGATGGCGGTGGCCATCATGATCTCGGGCTTCGGCTGTGCCAACGGTCTTATTCTATCGGGAGCCCGGGTATATTACGCGATGGCCAAGGACGGGCTGTTTTTCCGTAACGTGGCAAAACTGCATCCTGGCTATAAAACCCCGGCGGTCTCGCTGATGGTACAGATGGTATGGACTTGCATTCTGTGCATATCGGGCAGTTATAGCCAACTGCTGGACTACATCGTATTTGCGGTGCTGGTGTTCTACATTCTGACAATTGGAGCGCTTTTTATCCTGCGGCGCACGCACCCCGAGGCGGACAGGCCCTATCGGGCAATCGGTTACCCGATACTTCCGGCTATTTATATCGTGATGGCCTTGTTCATTGATGTCGTACTATTGCGCTACAAACCGCAGTACACCTGGCCGGGATTGATTATCGTGCTGGTGGGGATTCCGGTGTACTACCTGTGGACGTGGCGTCGCAGCGCGGAGACAAACGCATAAATCTTAGGAGAATGCATCAGGAATGACTGATCTTCTGGCGAAAAAACCGCTCGATCGCCTGCTGAATGAGGCGAAAGAGACCGGCGAGCATAGTCTGAAGCGCACGCTCGGCGTCTTCCAATTGACGGCCCTGGGCGTGGGCGCCGTGATTGGGGCGGGAATTTTTGTGCTGTCGGGCTTGGGAGCACACTATGCCGGTCCCGGCCTGATGTTGTCTTTCGTGTTGTCGGGCATGGGATGCGCTTTCGCCGGGCTGTGCTATGCGGAGTTCGCCGCGATGATCCCGCTGGCGGGAAGCGCTTACACCTATGCCTACGCCACGCTTGGCGAGATTTTCGCCTGGATCATTGGTTGGGATCTCACGCTGGAGTACGCCATGGGCGCGAGCACCGTGTCGTCGGGCTGGTCGAACCACTTCATCGAGCTTCTGGATGTTTTTCACATCCACATGCCGCTTTGGCTGGCTTATGACCACTGGACCGGACTACGAACCGCGGAAAGCGTGATTGCACGACAGATGGCCCAGGTGGCCGATCCTAGCCTGGTGCCGGGTACGCAAGCCTTCCTGAATAAGGTAACTGCGATTACCGCCGCCCAACCACCGGAACTGTTGCAGCGTGCACACGATTTGCTGAACGCACCGCATGTATTCGGAGTGGAAATCGGCGTCAACCTTCCGGCCTTCATCATTGCCTTGATCATCACTGCAATTCTGGTAGTCGGCATCAAGGAAAGCGCCCGTTTCAATGCCACGATCGTGACCGTGAAGGTGGCGGTCGTGCTTTTCGTGATCGGTCTGGGCTTCCATTATGTGAGCAAGACGAATTGGGGAGGCGACTGGTCGTCGTTTGCGCCGTTTGGATTGTCGGGAATCGGCGCGGGAGCGGCTTATATATTCTTCGCCTACATCGGGTTTGATGCCGTGTCGACCACGGCGCAGGAGGCGAAGAATCCACAGAGGGATTTGCCCATCGGGATCATCGCGTCGCTGGCGATCTGCACGGTGTTGTATATCGCCGTGGCGGCCGTGCTCACGGGAATGGTGCCCTGGCGCGAAGTGAACATCGAGGCTCCGATTGCTCGCGCGTTCATGGACCGTGGACTGACGACGGCGTCGCACATCATTACGCTTGGCGCGTTGGCCGGGCTTACCAGCGTGATGCTGGTCATGCTGCTTGGGCAGACGCGGGTTCTTTATTCCATGGCGAATGATGGCCTGTTGCCGAAGAAATTCTTCGCTGACATCCATCCCAAGTTCCGCACCCCGTGGAAGAACACCATCCTGGTCGGGCTGCTGGCGGCGATTGTGGGCAGCATCACCCCGATTGACGACATCGGCAAGATGGTGAATATCGGAACGCTGTTGGCTTTCGTGATCGTGTCGATTGCGGTGATGGTGCTGCGACGAACTAATCCGGAGCAACCTCGGCCTTTTCGGACGCCCTGGGTTCCTCTTATTCCAATCCTGGGCGTTATCTCGAACGGGTACATGATGTACAAGCTGGGCTGGGTGAATTGGGCGCGGCTCATCGTCTGGCTCGTAATCGGGCTGGTCGTGTACTTCACCTACGGGCGGTTCCACAGTCGGGTGCAAGCGGAGCTCGGCGCAGAGAAACCCGCTCCGACCATGGCAGACTGAAAGAGCCTTTAGTCGTCGGTCCTCAGTCGTCGGTCGTCGGCTAATAGCTGGTGGTCGTTGGCTCGTAGCCGATCATTTCCGTACCTCCGTCGAACTATAATCCGCAACGATTGAGTCCATAGGGTTTCGCCAACGACCAAGGACCAACGACCAGCGACTCGTTCATGAAGTCCCTCCACAATCTCCGCCTCATTGGCTTCGCGCTCGCGCTCGTCATCATCGCCGGCACGGCCGGCTTTCACTTCATCGAAGGTTGGTCCTGGTTCGACGGCTTCTACATGGTGGTCACGACGTTGACCACCATCGGCTATCAGGAGACGCATCCGCTTTCGCACGCGGGGCGCGTGTTCAACATTTGCGTGATTGCGACCGGAGTTTCGCTGGTGTTCCTGGGCATCGGGGCGCTCACACAGGCTTTGCTAGAATTCGAGCTACGCAGCTTTTTTGGCAGGCGAAAAATGGAACGGGAGATCGACCGGCTCACCGACCACTACATTATTTGTGGCGCGGGACGCGTGGGACGCAGCGCGGGTCGCGAGCTGGCGCGCCGGCCGGTGCAGTTCGTCATTGTGGAGAACAATGACGCGAAGGCAGCTCGCTATAGCCAGGACTGGCTGGTGCTGGTGGGGGACGCGACCAAGGAACAGACGTTGCGCGAAGCGCATATCGAGCGGGCGCGCGGGCTGGTCGCTGCCACCACCACCGACGCGACCAATCTCTACATCATTCTCACTGCGCGTGGTTTGAATCCCAAGCTGAAGATTATCGCTCGCGCCAGCGAAGAAGACGCCGAGAAGCATCTGCTCACGGCGGGCGCGGACGCAATCGTTTCACCTTACTCGTTCGCGGGGCAAAGGATCGCGCAAACGTTTCTGCGACCGCACGTGGTCAGCTTCCTGGATACGGCAACCACCCACCTCGGCATCGATCTCGAAATCGGGGAGATCTGCATTGGACCCGACTCCGGATTTGCCGGCAAGACGATTGAGACGTCACGTATTCGCCAGGAGCGCGGAGTCATCGTGCTGGCCATCAAGCGCGGTCAGGGCATGCGGTTCAACCCTGCGCCCGATGATCGCATCGAAGCCGGGGATTTCCTCATCGCCATGGGTGAGCCTGCACAACTTCGCCAAGTCGAACTGATAGCGGCTTCCAGAACATGAAAATCGTCAGCGCGACCGAGATGCGCGAGATCGATCGCGTCACCAGCGAGCGCTTCGGCGTGCCTTCGCTTACGTTGATGGAGAATGCCGGATCGGCGGTGGCGGACTTCGTGCTGTCGAAGTATCCTCAGGCGAAGCGGATTGGAGTCGTATGCGGGAAGGGCAACAACGGTGGCGACGGTTTTGTGACCGCAAGGAAGTTGCGTGAGGCGGGCAGGGAAGTCTCTCCGTGGCTGCTGGCGGATCCTGGGGAGCTGCGGGGCGATGCCGCGCAAATGTTTCAGCGGATGGGACAGACTCCCGTTATCGCGAAGTCGCATGATGAATTTGAGGCGAGCAAGAGCCGATTGAGGGATGCGGACCTGTTGCTGGACGCGATCCTCGGAACTGGATTTCGTCCGCCGGTCAGTGGACTCTACGCCGAGGCGATCGCGGCACTCAACGCGAGTGGACGGCCGGTGGTCGCCGTAGACATTCCTTCCGGGGCGGATGCCGACGTTTTGGGCGCGCAGACCGGCGCCATCGCTCGTGCGGATGCAATCGTTACCTTCACAGCGCCGCGGCCTGCGCATGTGTTTGGCGGCTTGACCAGTGGGCCCATCGTGGTCGCGCCGATCGGCTCGCCGGAAGAGGCGATCCGCTCATTGCTTCACTTAAATTTGATCACTCCACGGGACATCGCTCCTCTGATGGGGCCGCGAGCTCGAGAAGCCAACAAAGGCAGCTTCGGGCACGTGCTGGTGATTGGCGGTTCACTGGGTAAGGCGGGAGCTGCCGCTATGGCGGGAATGTCGGCACTGCGAATCGGTGCGGGATTGTCGACAATTGCCACCCCAAAATCCGTGCTCGCAACGGTAGCTGGATTCCACCCGGAGATCATGACCGAGCCTTTCGAGGAAACCGAGGCAGGTACGATTTCGCTGCGCGCTCTCGAATACGCCCGCATGGACAATCTTGTGAAGGGCAAAACGGTGCTGGCAATTGGGCCGGGTATTTCGCGTCATGTGGAGACGTCGGGATTCGTGAGCACCGTCGTGCAAAAGTATTTGATCCCGATTGTGCTCGATGCCGACGGGCTCAATGCCTTCGAGGGAGTGGCGGGCAAGCTGAATGGCACGGGACGCGCGCTCGTGATCACGCCGCATCCCGGCGAAATGGCGCGACTGGCGGGGCTCTCCGTCGCTCAGGTACAAAAGGATCGCATCGGGATCGCTCGTTCGTTCGCCCGTGAACACGATGTCATTGTCGTTTTAAAGGGGCATCGGACACTGATTGCTCAGCCGGACGGAGAAGTCTGGGTGAACACGACCGGAAATCCCGGCATGGCGACCGGCGGAACTGGTGATGTGCTGACCGGGATGGTGGCCGGGATGATTGCACAGAATGCGACGCGCGTGCTCGAGGCGACGATCTGCGCAGTTTACTTACACGGACTTTCCGGGGACCTAGCCTGCGAGAGCATGGGCGAGCAACCGCTGGTCGCGACCGATCTGATCAATGCACTTCCAGAGGCGTTTCGGCGCGTTATGCAAGCGACAGAAGTCCGAGTTCAATTTGCCGGATGAGTTGATTGAATCATTGAGACAGCGAGACGCGGTGAACGGCAAAAGCTTAACCACGAAGGTCACTAAGGTTGCACAAAGGACTTGCTGAAACAGCTTTCGTGATCCCTTCGTAGCCTTCGTGGTTGCTTTTGATTTTGCTACAGATCAGTGGACGTAGTTGATCGCGATTGCCGGAGTGATGGTGGCCGGGGTGTTGCGCCCTGCCGGAATCAAGCGGGTCCCCAGGAGCACTCCGATGTTGCGCTTCCAGTTGTATTCGATGGCGGGAGCCAATTGAAACGCGTCGCTTGCGCCGGAGTTGAGCTGGAGCGGGGATCGATTGGGGTCGAGAACATTGGATCCGCTCACAGCTGTGTTCCCCTGATGACGATAGACCGCGTCGAGGGCCAGCACCCAGCGCCGCGTGAGACTATATTCCCAGGCTGCATCGACGAAGACGGAAGCACCGGGCGTGGCGTGTCCGCGAAAACCTGTGCTGGTGCCATACACGCTGACATCGTGTACGTTCACGCTGCTTGAAAACGCCGGCACCACGTTGAATCGCATGCGCAGCACCCTGCCATTCGGCATCCAGAAATAAGTCTGCGAGTAAAACGCCACCGTGGTGGTGTAAGCTCCGCCGCCGAAACCGTCGCTGGGACGGTTGCCGAGACGATCATATTTCCCGGTCGGAAGCGTCTCCTGCACGGCCACGGACATCGTGGGAATCCTGCTGCCTTCATGAAACAGCTTGAGACGGTACTGGCCCTGCAAGGTGAGATCGCCCATGCCAATGCCGGCACTGCTTGGACCATTACTCATTTCGGTGTAACCCGCGACGGGAATCATGCCAACCGTGAATTTATTCGCGAGCCCATACAGGATGTAGGTGAGTGATCCGAATCCATCCGAGCGTGGAGTATTGTGCCGCTTGCCATCGCGGTCATAGAAGCCCTGCACAATCACGTCATAGAGATAGGGTTCGATCAGGAAATGTCCGCGCGGTAAGGTGGTCGCGTTAGGGGCCAGCATCGGACCCGTAAACCAGGCATCGCTGAGCGATTGGCGAACCTCACCGGGCGCGCCCGGAGTGGCTTGTGCGACGGCAAGAGTGGCGGTCGTTGCCAGCGCAAGCGCGGACAGTATCCTCTGAATCGATTTCCAGAAACTCATGTTTCATTGCTTTCTGTGGACGGGCGATTCAGTTCTGCCGCACCCGAATTCGTTTGGGCCCGCACTCCTGGGCCAGGCAGGCTGAACATCAGAACGATTACACACAAATAGGCTCGGGCCATGACTCGAGCATGGCGCAGGGCATGGTATTTTTAAAGAACCACTTTTCATGCCATTCGCGATACCACTTTCGAAATCAGGAGGGCCGCTCTTTCAGCAGGTTTATAACGGCTTGCGCAAGGCGATTCTCTCGGGTGCTTTTCAACGTGACCAGAAGCTCCCTTCCACGCGCGAGGTGGCCGAGCAACTGGGAATCTCGAGAACGGTTGTGCTGCTGGCCTACGACCAGCTGTTGGCGGAAGGATTCACGGTGGGGCGCTCCGGATCAGGAACGTACGTCTCCGCCGACGTCAATGTCAGGCGGATGCGAGCGGAGGAGTCGGCCAAGCTGAGCCTGTCGCGGTTCGGTTCGTCCGCGGCGGCCGCCTGGTCGAGGATGACTTTCGCACAGCCCAGCACACCTTCGCTGCCGTACGACTTTGTTTATGGGCGGAGCGACCTCGAAACATTTCCCTACGAGATGTGGCGGCGAATGCTCTTGCGGTGTGCGCGCAGGGCGCCAGTCTCAGAACTCGATTACGGCCCAGCTGCCGGGCACGTTGCTCTAAAGGAAGCGATTGCCACGCACCTGCTGCGGTCGCGTGCCGTGATATGCGATCCATCGCAGGTTCTGGTCGTGAACGGCTCACAACAGGCGCTGGACCTGATTGCTCGCGTACTGATCGAACGCGGCGATCGGGTGGCGATCGAGGACCCGAGCTATCAGGGCACGCGGGAAGTTCTGCGCGCGGCCGGCGCCCGTTTGCTTCCGGTCGCCGTCGATCGCGATGGCCTGGATCCTGACCGCCTGCCCGCAAGTGCGCGTGCTGCGTTTGTTACACCTTCGCACCAGTTTCCAACCGGCGCAATCCTGCCTCTGGCTCGACGTCTTGCGCTTCTGGACTGGGCGAAGCGCAAGAGCGCCGTGATCGTCGAGGACGATTATGACGGGGAGTTCCGGTATGAAGGCCAGCCGCTCGAGTCCCTGCAAGGTCTGGACCGGGAAGGGCGTGTGATCTACATCGGAACGTTTTCGCGCACAGTTTTTTCCTCATTGCGCATTGGCTACCTGATCACACCGAAGAGGCTGGTACCGGCATTCACGGCCGCCAAGTGGCTATGCGATCGCCATACTGCGACCCTCGATCAGGAGACCTTGGCGGAATTTATTGCGAGTGGAATGTATGAGCGCTACTTGCGTCGCGTTCGGCGCAGGAATGCCGCACGCCGCGAGGTGCTGCTGGAAGCTCTCCATACGCATTTACGCGATCGAGTCGATGTCACCGGGGATGGGGCGGGAGCTCATGTCGTGCTGTGGCTCAAACATCGGATAAGCGAAGACTCGGTGACCGCAAGCGCAGCAGCGCAAGGGGTTCGGGTGTATGGCATTTCCGGTTACTTCCTGAGAAAGTCCTCGCGAACAGGTATCTTGCTCGGCTACTCACGCATGAAGGAAACGGCGATTCGGGAGGGAATCCGGCGATTAGGCAAGGTGCTGTGAGGAGTGAATTCCTGCCCATGGCGGCCAGTCCGTTAGGCCATTGTCTAGGAGGTCAATATACGCATCTTGCTGTAGTACAAGGACTTCGAGTATTTTGGACGGGGATGGGAAGGGCCCATCCGGACTAGGTCTATCGTAATCTTCCTGTAACATGGCCCATAAGTCATAGTCCTTCTCGGCTATGACCCACTTCCCCCAACCACACCCTACAAAGCGTGCGGCCCGGGTGCAGCTCGGCGGTTCGGTGTTGGCTGCGATCCGATTCGACGACGGCCAGCGCTCGCGCGGCAAACTCTATTCCATCTCTGTGACCGGCGGACTACTCAAACTGGCCAAGCCACTCAGCCAGGGCGACTTCGTCGAGATCGGCTTTCAGACCAAGGTCGGCAGCGTGATCGGCATGGCGGAGATGCTTTCGCCGACGCGCAAGGCCACCGATGGAACCCTCCAGCCGTTCCGCTTCATTGCGTTGGGCGATGATGACCATCGCAACCTGCGCATGGCGTTGCAGTCAGTGGCAGACCAGAGTTACCTCGGCATGAGCGCGGTCCAGGCTTCGACGCCGAAGTCGCTCTTCTAGGTCTGCGGTTGGCGGCAACACCGCATCTCACTGCACGCTCTCGCTATACTTGTTGTGTGTCTGCACCCGCGGCGAGCGCGCGCGAAACGATCACCCATTCGGCAGAGGAGACGACCGCCTTTGGGCGGACGCTAACCGATTTGCTTGCGCCGCCCAAGCTGGTGTTGCTGCGCGGCGACCTGGGCGCAGGCAAGACCACGCTTATCAAGGGGATTGCCGCAGGATTTCAGGCTGCCTCTGAAGAAGATGTCACCAGCCCCACCTTTACGCTGGTGCACGAATATCGCGGGCCGCAGGCGAACCTCTATCACGTTGACCTGTATCGCGTCGACACGCCAAGGCAGCTGGAAACCCTCGGACTCGATGACTTGTTCGCTGAAAATAGCGTTCTCCTGATAGAGTGGGGAGAGAAGTTTGCGCGTTTCGCGCGCGACCGGGACGTCGAGATCACTCTCGAACGGATTGGGGAGAACGATAGAAAAATCCAGGTCACCAGCCGCTGAACTCTGCGCAGCGCTGGGGAGTTTCATATTCCAAATTGGAGTCAGGAAAACGTGAAAGTTTCTCCCTGGGGAGTGCCCGGACTCGCGCTGTGTCTCGCTGTCCTGCAAACTCTGGCCTTCGCGCAGCAGCCATCCGCACAGCAGCCATCTAATCCACCCGGCCAAGCGACACAGTCGTCAACACCATCAGGCCAACAACAGCAGTCATCGGACAAAAACGAGAATCCGGAAAAGAACCCTCCGGTAGGCGTCTCGAAAGATCGGCTGTTTTACGCGCTGCCGAATTTCTTAACCCTGGAAAATTCCGGTGAGGTTCCGCCGCTTACGACGAAAGAGAAATTCAAGGTGGTCACAAAGGGATCATTCGACTACGTGCAGATTCCCTGGTACGCCTTTCTTGCGGGGATCAGCCAGGCCGAAGACAGTGAAGAAGGGTATGGTCAAGGCGCTGCCGGCTATGGCAAACGCTTTGGGGCGTACTTCGCCGACGGCACTATCGAGAACTACATGACTGGCGCCATTCTGCCGAGTGTCCTGCGACAAGATCCGCGCTACTTCCAGTCGGGCAAGGGAAGTTTCATGCATCGCACGGGATACTCCGTCAGCCGAATTTTTTTGACGCGCGGCGACAACGGGCGCCAGCAGTTCAATTATTCGGAAGTCTTTGGGAGCGCGATCTCGGCTGGCATCTCGACCTACAGCTACCATCCTCACGCAGACCGCACGTTGCCAAATACTGTGAGTGTCTGGGGCACTCAGGTGGGGTATGACACCATCACACTGGTGGTGAAGGAATTCTGGCCCGACATCCGACGCAAGATGTCCAAGAATAAAAAGAAAGATCAGTGAAGCACGCGTAGGGGCAGACGCCCCGTCTGCCCAGCGGAGCGAAGCTCCGCTGGGGGTATTCCCGGCAACCGCTGTCGCGGAGCCTGCGACCTCGGCAGGAAATGCACGATGGGGCTGTCGATCGGCAGTTGGGCTGCGCCGCAAGCAAGATCCAGCCGGGCCCCGGCCGCCTAGACGAAGGCGTTCGGGTATACGCGTCCGGTGCGCCGACGCCGAGTTTCAACTTTTCCTTCGCGCGAAAAATCCGATTTCCTCGAGGCGCATCTAATTCAACCAATCGGTCAGTACTGGACTGAGACATCTGTTGAGTGTTTGAAGACCGTTTCTGGGACTCTGGAATCGAACGCGGAGGGTATTGGTGTGCGTGCTCGTGGAGTATCAAAGACCAAGATCGGAAGTTTTTCGAAGACCTACCAACGCTGGCTGCTTCGTGTTACCTGCCTGGTATTCTTTTGCGGGGCGATCGCCAACGCGCAGAGTGCGGTGCCCGGCAGAGCCGACAGCACTAAACCGGGCAGCATCGTAGGAACGACCCTGGATCAGTCCGGGTCGGTGGCAGTTGGCGCCGTCGTACGACTGACTTCAGAGGGCAAATCCTTTTCGCAAGAAGTCGTTTCTGGAAATAATGGACAATTCTCCTTCACGAACGTTCCTCCTGGCCAGTTTAAGCTTTCGATTACGTCAGCCGGATTTGGCGGTGAAGCATTCTCCGGTGAATTGGCGCCGGGACAGACTTATCTGGTCCCTCCGATTGTTCTTTCCATCGCCACCGTGGTGACAGCTGTGGATGTAAAGGTGGATCCCGTCGAAGTGGCTACAGAAGAGGTCCACGAGGAGTTGCATCAGCGCGTTCTGGGATTCATTCCTAATTTCTACGTGACCTACCATGAGGATGCCGCGCCGCTCACGACCAAACTGAAGTTCCAACTGGCATGGAAATCCAGTACCGACCCGATCACACTTGGTGGAACTGCCTTCCTCGCAGGACTGCAGCAGGCTGGCGACCAGTACTCGGAATTCGGGCAGGGCGCGCAAGGCTATGGCAAACGCCTGGGCGCAGGTTACGCGGATGTAGTTGCGTCCACATTCCTCTCGGGAGCGGTTCTTCCCACTCTCCTGAAGCAAGACCCACGCTACTTCTACAAAGGAACGGGCAGTACTCGTTCGAGAATTCTGCGCGCTGTGGGCAACTCGGTATTCTGTAAAGGCGACAACGGGCGTTGGCAGGTTAATTATTCAAACATCGGGGGATCTTTCGGGGGAGCCGCGATTGCTTCCACTTACTACCCAACGCACAACCAGGCTTCGGGTATTCTTACGAACGGATTAGTAAGAATGGGCGAAAGTTCCTTAGCTGGCATTTTGCAGGAGTTCGTTGTCAAGAAACTTACAAAGCAGCCGAAGCAGTAGGTGCGGTTCAATTCCCTTGCCGAAATGATGCGCCTCCTCGTTCGTGCAGGCGGGCGGGGACACCCGCCTCTCCACTGTTGCCGGCGACGAGCGCCGTGGCACGCCGGATTGGCGGGAGAGGACAGGTATTCGGGGCACCCCACTCTCTGATCATCGAGGACAGAATGGCTACAGCAAAAATGGCGAACGCCAGGTATTTCTTCATAGAAGTCTTGGATGCCATTCTACTATTGCGGGTTACTGGGCACGGGTTTGAATCCCATGATGTTGTAACCGCAGTCGACGTAAAGGGTTTCACCGGTAATGCCAGAGCTGGCGTCTGACGCGAGAAATACTCCGGCAGAACCGACTTCCGCCACCTCCACGTTGCGCTGGAGGGGCGCCGTCTCGCGATGGGCTTTCAGCATGTCACTCAGGCCCGCGATGCCGCGCGCGGCCAGGGTCTTGATCGGGCCGGCGGAGATGGCGTTCACGCGGATATTTTTCTTTCCCAATTCAAACGCCAGATAGCGGACGCTGCACTCGAGCGCGGCCTTGGCGACAGCCATCACGTTATAGTGTGGGACCACTTTTTCTGCTCCGTAGTACGTCATGGTGATAATGCTTCCGCCATCAGTCATCAGGGGCGCTGCGGCGCGCGCGACCGCAATCAGGGAGTACACGCTGACATCATGAGCAACTCGGAATCCTTCTCGGCTGGTGTTCAGGAAGTCGCCTTCCAACTCCGCGGCGGGCGCGTAGGCGACGCTGTGGACGAGCACGTGCAGTTTGCCATACTGCTCCTTTAGTTGGGCGAAGGTGCGATCGATTTCTTCATCTTTGGAGACGTCGCACATGAAGCCCTTTGCGCCCGGCAGCGAGTCGATGAGATCTTTCGCCTCCTCGGCGAGACGCTCGTTCTGATAGGTGATGGCCAGCTGCATTCCGGCGGCGTGCAAGCCTTGCGCGATGGACCACGCAATCGAGCGCTTGTTGGCGACTCCAAAGACAACCGCCGTCCTGCCTTCCAGCTGAAAGGACATGGGCATTCTCCTGGACTGCAGCGAATTGGAAAGGATATCAGAGAGATGTGAGCTACGAGCTACGAGCTATGAGCTACGAGTTACGTGTTGCGGGAGAATGCGGGCTCTCGCCCGCTTGGACGGGCGAGACGCCCGTCCCTCCATTTTCTTATTGAACCACGTCGGGAATAGCGGGTGCCTCTGATCCGATGGGCCAGACTGTGCTGATGAATGCCACAAGGTAGACGGAGCCAATGATTGCGAAGCCGCCTGCCAGGCTGAGTTTCTGAGCCACGGAGCCGACGGTCAAACTTAGAGCGATCTGCAGGAAGGTGCCTACGAAGTAGAAAGCGTTCTGCACGCGTCCCATGAAGTGCTTGGGAACCTGCTCCATGAGACTGGTGTTCATGGCAACGCCGCTGACGCCACGGGCTGATCCCATGACTCCGTACAGCAGAACGGCTGCGGGCAAGATGCGGGAGTAGGGCGAGAGCGTCATGAAACCCGCAAGGAACCCCATCGAGACTGCGATGGCCAGGCGCGGGCCCAGGCGGGCGATCAATTTCGGAGCGTAGAGCGCGCTGAGAAATGCTCCTACGCCCCAGCCTGCGTTGAGCCAGCCATAGCCGACGGCGCCCGCGTGAAACACGCGATCGCTAAGTGAGGGCGTAACCACCACTCCCGTCAACATGGCTCCGAGGAACAACGCCCAGCTCAGTCCCAACAAGACCACGTTGGGGTGATCGCGCAAGAACTCGATGCCTTCCCAAAGTTCGTGCCAGAAGCGCTTCTCCGCCGTTTCGGCAGCGGCGATATCTGCTCTCAGTTCAGCGGGGCGGGGCACCACGTGCTTTCCTTTGCGCACGCCGAAGTAGCAAAGAAAGGAGACGACGTAGGTAGTGAAGTCGATCAGCAGCACGCCGCCCAGTCCGATGTGGTTGTAGACGAAGCCCACGATCGCGCCCGCCATTAACCAGCCGCCTTGAATGCCGGCCAGGAGGAAAGTGTTTGCTTCCATGAACTGGCCCTCGGGCGTGAGTTCCTGGATCAGCGCCGTGATGGTTGGCCAGAACATCCAGAACCCCGCAGCGACCAGGGTGTTCATCAGGTAGAGTTGCCAGACTTGGACCTTGCCGCGAAAGGCCAGAATGGAAATGGTCAGAATCACCAGAGCGCGAGCCGAGTCCAGCATCATGACGAGGCGGCGCCGGTCTTCGCGATCGATAATGACTCCAGTGAAGGGAAGCAGCAGCATGGCCGGCAGAGTCTGCAGGACCGCCAACGTGCCCAAGGCCATCTCGGAATGGGTTGCTTGCAGAATGTGCCAGGCGACGGCGGCGGCGTTCATTCCGCTGCCCAGCATGGAGACGACATTGGCGAGAAGCACAAAACGAAGTGCCCGTTTCTGCAGGATGGCGCGCATGTTGTTCACTTTAAATCAAGGCGCTCTGAAAAACTGTCAATGCGCTGTAAAGGCGCCGTTACCAATGGGCGACCCGCGTGAATTCTCGATCGTATGCCCAGGCTAGAGTGCAAAGAACGGACGCGAACCTGGGGCACCGTGCGGCCCACGAGGAAGGCCGCAATTTTTTCGTTCCATCAAGGCTGGGCAGTCACGCGCTCGCGTGATTCTGCCCCTTGTTTTCGGGTGCTTTCGGCGCTAGCATTGCGCCCGATTGGGCGAATTCTGGAGTTTCCTCTCCAGGTGTGGAGGTCCGTATGCAGCGAACCATCGGATTGCTGACTCTGCTCGTTCTCGTGCTGGTTTCATTTTCGTATGCGCAGCTGGATCGAATCGTGATCGCGGCTGGCACACCTGAAGATCAGGCTCTGCAGGACATCACCAAAGAGACGGACACGCAGAAGAAACTCACAATGTACGGGGACTTTCTGCAGAAGTTCTCTTCCAATCCCGCGGCGGTCGCTTATGGAAATTGGCAGATTTCCCAGTCCTACCAGAGTGCCGGAGACTTGCCCAAGGCGCTCGAGTATGGCGACAAGGCGCTGGCGGCTTCCCCACACAATCTGGACATCCTGGTTTCGCAGGCAAGCATTGCGCAGCAACTGAAGGATGACGGGAAGATCATTGATTATGCCGAGAAGGGCGGGCAAGCCTACGAGGCGATCGGGAAAGGTGCGAAAGCGGAAGGCGTGAGTGACCAGGATTACGCGAACCGTGCAACCTCCGATAGGGACTCTGCGCAAGGGGCGCATGATTTTTTGGAAGGCGTTGGTTTCAACGCCATCGCTGACGAAAAAGACCCCAAGAAGCGCATGTCGTATATCGAGCGTTTCAGCGCCGCCTTCTCCAACTCAAAGTTTCAGGAGCAAGTTTCCCAGTATGCGATGTACACGCTTGGTCCGGGGCAGCTGAATGATCCGGCCCGCCTGGTAGCCTTTGGCGAGAAGAGCCTCGCGGCCAACCCGAACAGCGTTCCCGTTATGCTCATGCTGGCCAGCACCTATGTGGAGGATACGAAGCCGGCGAACGTGGCGAAGGCTGTGACCTATTCTGAAAAGGTCGTAACGCTGGCAAAAGGGAATGAAGCTGATGCAGATCGCTCGCGGAAGTTGGCGGCCGGGGTGGCGCACTCCACCCTGGGCTACGCCTTCATGAAGCAAGACAAGACGGCGAGCGCGATTCCGGAATTGAAGTCCGCTTCGGCTCTATTGAAAGGGCAGGATGATACCGCCTACGCGACTGCTCTGTATCGCCTGGGCTATGCGTATGCGAAGCTGAACCGCACGACGGACGCCCGTGAGACTCTCAATGAGGCGATAAAGGTTCCGGGCCCTCTCCAGCAACCATCCCGCGAACTGCTGGAAAAAGTGAACGCAGCGAGAGCGAAGGGGAAATAGCGGCGGCTTGAGTGGATTTTAGGGTTTCGTGAGCGCGTCGGAGAGCAGGTGTGCCTTTACGGCCAGCTTGTAGGCCCGTTGCAGATCTCCTTCTTTGTCGGCCTCTTTGACTTGTTGCATGAACTTGCGGATCTGGCCGACCGTTTCCTGCTCATCCTGGGTCAACTGGCGCCCGGAAAGTTTCTGCAGTGATGCGTCGGTGGAGGCCAGCAGATCGTTGGTGTTCTGCCGCTGACGCACCGCCTGTTCCTCGGTAATACTGGGTGTGAGCTGCGGGTTCGGTTCTGCAGTTCCACCTCGATGAATAACTTTCTTTTGGGCATCTTGCCCTGCGGCTGGAGTGGTGTGCTGATTCTTGCTCGGCCGCTTCTTGGAGGTCGAAGTCTTCTTTTTTTGCTTCGCTGGCTCCTTTGGAACGGTACCGGGGGTGACCGGAGGCGGCTGTTCTTGAATGCTGTTCGGTGGCTTTGTTTCTGGATTGGAAGGCTGCGACGTGTCCGGTTTGGCTTGGTCCGGTGTCGGAGTCTGCTGCGAGGATTGATCGGGCGTAGCCGGTTCCTGGCTGGAAATTTGCTGAGAAATGCGTCCTTCGCTGCGGAGCGCGAACAGGGAGGCGGAGCTGCCCACGGCTCCCCACGCGGGGACGTGCAACAGCGCGCACAGTCCGAGTATGCCGGCCAGATACATACCTATTCTGTGATGCGCCTGAGGTCCAGGCTTACCGGGTGATTTTAAGCCTTTCTGATCGGTACTCCAAGCCTTTAGGAAAATCCCCGCTCTAACCTTGCAAAGGACGCGAGGTTAGAGTAAGGCACCCGGCGGCTGACTTACGATGGAAGATTCCTCGGCCGCGTTCGGCGTTGGAATGACAAGATTGGGGGCTACGTTCGCGTTGCGACTTCGCGCGCGGCACCCAGCCCGGATTCGGCGAGCGGCATCCGCAGCCGGAAGGTTGTGCCCTCACCCTCACGGGTCTCGAAGTCGACCGTCCCGTAGTGCCACTGCATTACCTGGTAGGTCTGGGCCAGCCCGATGCCGCTGCCATCAGTCTTGGTAGTGAAGTACAACTCGAAGATTTTCTCCTGGACATCTTTGGGTATGCCCGATCCGGTGTCGCGTATTTCCGTGACGACCATTACGTCGTCGCGCCGGGCGGTGATGGTGAGTTGCCCGCCTTCGCTCATGGCCTGAATTCCATTAATCACGACGTTGAGAATGGCCTGCTTCATGAAATCCAGATCAGCTTTGATGAGCAGCGGTTGCTTGGGCAAATCGCGCACGATGGCAACGCCGTGCTGTGCCGCGTCGGGGGCGGCCAGGGCAGCGGCATCTTCCAAAAGACGCCTGAGGTCGACTTCTTCGAGCTTGAGGTCGCGGGGACGAGTGAAATCGACGAGGATCTGCACCACGCGATCCAGGCGATGAATCTCGTTGCCGATGATGTCGACGTGACGCCGGGTGCCGGGATCCATCTGCTGCAACTTGTTCTGCAGGAGATGAAGGTGCAGGACGATGGCGTTGATCGGGTTCTTGACTTCGTGGGCGACGCCGCGCGTCAAGCGACCGCTGGCCGAAAGCCGGCGTGACATCTCAATTTCATCTTCCAGGCGGCGCACTGATTCGGTGTCGCGCATAATCAGAAGCGCGCCGATCTGCGTGGTTTTCTCCTGGATGAAATCCAACGACAACTGCACCCTGCGGCCGCTGGGGGACTCGACCTCGCGTTGTCCCAGGGGACGCCGTCGCTCGAAAGCTTCCAGCAACAATACTCCCAGCGGCGAACGGTTCGAGAATACTTCCTGAGCCGTGCGGCCCAGCATTTCTCCTCGCGGACACCCCAGGAAGCGCTCGACCGAGGCGCTCACCAGCACTACGCGGGAATCGCGGGTGAACAGCATGAGGCCATCCTGGAGGTTCGCCATCAATTGGTCGACATTGTCTTTCAATGCGGAAAAGATCTCCTTGGCATCCCGCATCTGACGGCCGAGGTTGGCGATCTTCAGAGTGACCAGTCCGTATTCATCATGATTGCCATCATTGCTGGCGGCATAATCGGTGCCGCCGCCGCTCGCGTCATCGAGGTTGCGGTTAATCTCTTCGAGGGGACCGAGAGCCAGGCGCGAAATGGATGCCGAGAGGAGGAGCGATAGAAAGATGGCCCCGGCGGAAAATACCAGAGCGTGCTGGAGGCGCGGGGTCAGTTCGCTCTTGAGCAGCACGGTCGAGATGCCAACCCGCACCGTGCCAAAGGGCGCGCCGTTCAGTTTCAGCGATTGGCGGACGTCGTAGACGGATGATGGACGATAAATCATGCGCAACTGGTCGAGAAAACGGGCAGTGCGCAGACGCTCGAAATCGGGGCGCGGGGTCAGGATCTTGCCGTCCAGATCAGGGTTGCTGTGCAGCAGTGCGCGGCCATCCATGTCCATGATGGCTGCGTCATAGACGATGGGCACGTTGCCAACGGAAGAGTCCAGCAGGTCGTTCAGATTCGTGTCTGTGGTCAGGTACCCTTCAATCGCCTTGCGAACCGCCTTGGAATTGTCGGTGTCCACCTTGGTGCTGCTCATATCAAAAACCGCATTGCTGGCCGAATAGACGATCTGCTGCGCGAGCAACTGGGCAATATCGCTGGCGGCGTTCAAGCGCTGGCGAAGAAGTTGGGAGATGTAGAGATACGAAAACGCCGACACCATGACCACGACCATGAAGGTAATGGCAAGAGCGATTTTCGTTTTGCGACGCATGTGTCAGATTGGACTAAGCGTTTCAGGCCGCACGATCGCGTGGAGGAAGCCAATGATCATGGAGTTTACTCTTCCTTGTCGGGAATCGCATCGGCAGCGGAGTTACCGTACTCCTTCAGCTTATTGTGCAAGGTTTTGAGGCTGATTCCGAGAATCTCGGCGGCGCGGGTCTTGTTGTTGCTGGTCGCCTCCAGCGTCTTCAAGATCAGCATTTTCTCGGCTTCGCCCACCGTGGTTCCGACGCCGAGGCGAACCGCATCCGGGTCATTGGCGGCCTGGCGTACGGTCACCTGGCCGAAGCCGGGAGGCAGATGCTTGGTTTCCACCACGGCCCCTTCGCACACGATGATGGCGCGCTCCAATGTGTTCCTTAACTCGCGCACGTTGCCTGGCCAGGAATAATTCTTGAACTGATTCAGCACCGCCTCGCTCACGGTCGCTACCTTGCGATCGTGCTTCGCGTTCATGTCCGCGAGAAGCGTCTGCACCAGCTCCGCAAGATCTTCCTTGTGTTCGCGCAGGGCTGGCATATGGATGTTAAAGACATTGAGGCGGTAGTACAGATCGTTACGAAGTTCCCCGCGCGCGACTGCCTCCTCAGGAGTTTTGTTGGTGGCCGCAAGCACGCGCACATCCACGGAAGTCTCTACCTTGCTGCCGAGGCGGCGCAGTTTGTGGTCCTCCAAAACGCGCAGAAGCTTTGCCTGCGTGCCCACGGGCATTTCGCCGATCTCGTCCAGCAGGAGGGTACCGCCCTCGGCAAGCTCGAAACATCCGGTGCGGCGTTCGAGGGCGCCCGTGAAAGCGCCTTTTTCGTGGCCAAAGATTTCACTCTCAATCAGAGTTTCCGGAATCGCCGCGCAGTTGATCGGCACGAAGGGTTTGGAGCGCCGCGGGCTCAGTTCGTGGATGGTGCGCGCGACCATTTCCTTGCCGGTTCCGCTGGCGCCGGTGATGAGCACTGAGGCGGTGCTGGGCGCCACCATTTCGACGAGCCGGAAGATTTCCTGCATTTTTTTCGAGGAACCCACGAGTTGGCCGAGTGATCCACTGTCGCGCAATTTGCGCCGGGTGACCTCAAGCTCGACCTTGGTGCCCAGGAGAGCGCAGGCGTTCTGCAGGATGGTGTGGAGACGATTGGTGTCAATCGGCTTGGTGATGTAGTCGTAGGCGCCCATGCGCATCGCCTGTACCGCGCTGTCGATGGTGCCTTGGGCAGTCATTACGATTACGGCCATGGCGTGGGTCTGGTCTGCCAGGCGTTCGAGAAGTTCCATACCGCTCACGCGCGGCATCTTGAGATCGGTGACGATGATGGACGGGGTCCACTGGGTGACCTTTTCCCACCCCTCGTAGCCATCCACGGCCGTTTCCACCCGATAGCCCCATGCGGAGACGACCTCGGCAAGACCAGTCCGTTCGTTCTCCTCGTCTTCCACAATCAGAACTTTTTCTTGGCTCATAGAAGTGTTCGACATCATTATTTCGTTTCCTTGGACACTCTAGCAAGAGAGGTGCCTGTTACGCAGAATTTGAGGCTATACAAAAAGGAAATGAGCTTCGAGCTGTGAGCTGCGGACTGCGAGCTGCTTTCGGTCGGAACGTTCGCTCACGGCTCGTAGCGGAGCCTTGGTGTCAAACTGAGACAAGTCCGCATCACGGCAGTGGACGCGTCGAGTTGCGATTTCTGGTACCCATTAAGGTAAATATTCCGGCTTGCAAGTTTCACTTTGGGGTAACGTTGCTGTAGAATCTGCGGTCTTAGCTAGGACGCCCTTCTTTGCGTTCATTCGGATCGATTCCAAATCGCCCAGGGTTGAACAGTTGACGGTGTAGTTGTGGAGGATTCCATGTCTCATCGCTGTGGTTCACGAAATAGCCAGGTGTTGCGGCTTGGCTTTTTGTCTGCCTTCGCTCTGATCCTATGTTCAAGCAGCGCTTTGGCACAGGAAAAGCAGCCTGTTCCCAAGTACGACATATTTGCCGGGTATCAGTGGCTGAATCCCGGCGGCAACATTCCCGGTGGGCCGGATGGCATGGGCGGCATTCTTCCCTTCAAATTGCCCAGCATGGGGAAGGGCGGCGGTCTTGCCTTTGGATACAACTTTCATCCTAATTTTGCGCTGGAAGGTGATATAGGGCTAAATCTCAAAGATCAGTTTGACGTGAGCACCTACTCGATAGGACCGCGGTTCACGTGGCGCGGGGAAGGCATCAATTTCTTTGCACATACACTGCTCGGTGACAATCACCTTACCAGTCCGGTGGGGGCGCGCAACGGCATTGGAGCGATTCTCGGCGGAGGCATTGATCTTCCGATCGTGAGACGCGTCAGCCTCCGCTTGATTGAGGCCGATTACCAGTGGGCACGGCAGAACTATGCGAGCGTCGTGCCATCGAACCAGCCCGACCTGCGGCACGCCAGTTTCGAAGGCGCCCGTCTGCGTACGGGCGTGGTCTTCAATTTCGGTGGGGAGCCTGAAGTTCCTCCGAGCGCGACGTGCTCGGTCGACCACGCAGAAGTCATGCAGGGCGAGCCCGTCACTGCCACGGTGCAAACCAGCAATTTCAATCCCAAGCATCCTCTTACCTACAGTTGGACGGCGAATGGCGGCAACGTGAGCGGAAAAGATACCACCGCCACCATCGATACCAAGGGCGTTGCGGGCGGCAACTATACCGTGACCGCACACGTGACAGATCCGAAGAATAAGAAGAACGGCGAGGCGACTTGCACTGCAAACTACACGGTGAAAGAGCCACCCAAAAATCCGCCGACCATGAGTTGCACTGCGAGCCCGACTTCACTCCAAACTGGCGGCACCTCGACGATCACTTGCACCTGCACCAGTCCTGACGGAGTTCCTGTGAACGTTGCCGGCTGGAGCGCGACCGGCGGCACGGTTTCCGGCAGCGGCAACACCGGTACCCTCAACACCACCGGTGCGTCGCCTGGCCAAATCACGGTCAGCGCAACCTGTACGGATTCACGCGGCTTGACGGCGAACTCCTCGACGCAGGTGACAGTGGAGAATCCGCCGCCACCGCCACCGAAGGCCAGCAAGCTGAGCCAGTGCGACTTCCCGAATGTGAAGAAGCCCTGGCGCGTAGACAACACCTGCAAGGCCATACTTGACGACGTGGCGTTGCGACTGCAGCAGGAACCGGACGCGAAGCTGGTCATCGTCGGCAATGCGGACCCGAGCGAGAAACGCAAGAACCTGGCGGCGGAGCGTGCCGTGGATTCCAAGGCGTATCTCTCGGGTGGCGAAGCCAAACAGGCGATTGACGCCAGCCGCATCGAAACGCGCACGGGCAACGGTGGCACCAAGACGGCTGAGTACTGGGTGGTTCCTGCGGGAGCCAGCTTCGACTCAGCGGGCACCGAGCCGGTGGACGAGACCAAGGTGAAAGCAATTCCGGATCACCCGGCGGCAGCGGCTAAGAAAAAGCCTGCCAAAAAGGCCCAATAGCAGCATCTCTAATTCATCCCAAAGGGCCGGTCGTAACTCCGACCGGCCTATTTTTTGGCTGCCCTTACGTAACTTGAAGGGGTCTGGTTACGCTGTCACTCTCAGACCGCAAGGTATACTGTCGGCGAACAGGGGCTAACACACACATGATTTTGAAAGCCATCACGGGTAAGTTGTTGATTGTATTGGCGATCACCTTGGTCTGCAGCATGTCGCTCTGGGCAGGTCAGTGGGCTGTTTTGGGGCCGGACGGAGGCGATGTACGGAGTCTCGCCTACGATCCTCACAATCCCGATCGCATCTTCCTGGGGACGAGCACGGGAGTCATTTTTGTATCAAACAATGGCGGTCAGGATTGGTCGCGGTTCGCGCACCTGGGCACGGGCGATGAGTATGTCGTGGACCACATTGCGCTGAACCCGCAGAATCCGAAGCTCATGTTTGTTTCGGCCTGGAGCGCACAGAGCCAGCAAATGGGCGATGTATTCCGCTCGACCGATGGCGGAAAAAACTGGCAGACGTTGCCAGCGATGCACGGCAAATCGATTCGCGCCATGGCAATGTCAGTTTCGAATCCCAACATTCTTGTAGCCGGGGCGCTGGATGGCGTTTTCCGCAGCAGGGACGGCGGCGATAGCTGGGAGCGCATGTCACCAGCGAATCATGCCGATATCAAGAATATCGAATCGGTTGCTATTGATCCCAAAGATCCCAACGTGGTTTATGCGGGAACCTGGCACCTGGCCTGGAAGACGGCCGATGGCGGCGCCAACTGGCAGCACATCAACAAAGGCATGGTCGATGACTCGGATGTGTTTTCGATCATCGTCGATCACACCAATCCCGCGAACGTTTTCGCCAGCGCCTGCTCGGGCATTTACAAGAGTGTGACTGCCGGCGAGCAGTTCTCGAAGATTCAGGGCATTCCGTTCTCGGCGCGCCGCACGCGTGTGCTGCATCAGGACCCGAGCAATCCGAATATCGTCTACGCCGGAACCACCGAAGGTCTTTGGAAAACGATGGATCTGGGCAAGACCTGGAAGCGTGTGAGCAATCCTGAGATCGTGGTGAATGACGTTCTGGTCGATCCGCGGAATTCGAGCCGGGTATTGCTGGCGACCGATCGCAGCGGCATTCTCGCCTCCAATGACGGCGCCAGCACCTGGACCGCATCGAATCATGGCTACACGCACCGTTACGTGAGTGCCATTGTCGCGGACCAGAAAGAGTCCAATACCATTTACGTGGCGGTGGTCAATGACCGCGAGTTCGGCGGAGTTTTCTACTCCCATGACGGGGGACAGCACTGGTCGCAGAAGAGCTCAGGCCTCGGCGGCAAGGATGTCTTCACGCTGAAGGAGGCAAGCAATGGTGCGCTGGTGGCAGGGACGAATCACGGGACCTACCTCCTCCAGCGCAATGGCAGCGAGTGGCATCCGATCAACAATGTTGTTATCGAGAAGACTTCTTTCCGCGCGGTGAAGAAGGGGACGAAGAAGAGTCAGATTGCCAGCAAGACCAGCACTCGCTCGGTGCTCGATGCACGCGTCAATGACATCGAGATTGCCGGCGATCGCTGGATCGCAGCCACCTCAAACGGCCTTTACTTCAGCAAGGACCAGGGCAAGGTTTGGATGGGCGGTCCGGTGCAGGGGGAGAAGGACTTTCTCTCGGTGCGTAGCAAGGGAAATACAGTTGTGGCAGCGGCTCCGATCAACGTCTTTGTTTCTACCGACGGCGGAACTACTTTCACGCAGCATAGCCTTAAACAGTACGTCACGAACATCCGTGGTGTTACTGTTACGCCCGACGCTCACATCTTCGTGGCATCCCGTGAGGGCGCGTTCGAAAGCACCGATGATGGTGCAACCTGGACGCACGTGCTGACCGGCCTGCCCGACAAGGACATCACCTCGATCGTGTATGACGCGAACGGCAAGCGTCTGCTCGCAACCAGCATGCAGACCGGCGTTATTTTCGAAAGCACAGACAGCGGTCGCACCTGGCAGCGTGGGCCCGATTCGGGCTACCCGCTGCGCCGCGTGAGTGTTGTTCACGGCCGATTCCTGGGAGCGACTCCATTTGACGGCGTCATCCTTCAGCCGGAAGGGGGATCAGAGAGTGCCGCCGCAGGTTCGGGAGGCGGTTCCAAGTAAGTTGTTTTTTGTATAGAAAGCTACGCCCGGAAGGCCGGTATGAGCCTTTCGGGCGTAGTTGTTTTCTTCAGCGATTCGATCAAGGGCAGCCGAAGTTACCTTCTTCGCGCCCAACCTTCCCGCAAAAACTACATAGAGGCTTGCGACCGTTCTCTTTAAGTCTCGTGTTTTCAATTTTTGTGAATTGGCATCTCCCTTGCGACTTGTGGAAGTACCGCGCGCAGGGGAGGATTTCAGTCATGCAGGCTTCCGGAGCCATCCGCCTCGCGCTGCTTGGGCTGGGGTTCGTCGCGGCCGTCGGATGCGACCGTCAATCCACGGTTCCAGTCGTGACCTCCGAGGCTCTATCTTCGCCGGATGAAGCACGCCTGCCGTTTGACCGCGAAGCCCAAAAAGACGGCATCTCCCCAACCAGTTCCGTGATTCCGCCCGGAGCACAGCTACCTGCGGGAACGCCTATTACTGTCCGGCTAAGGAGCCCTTTGTCCAGCGCCACCGCAAATGCCAAGGATAAGTTTGAAGCAGTGCTGGATGAGCCCATCATTGTGAACGAGCGGGTTCTGGCCAAACGGGGAACGGTGGTCACGGGAAGAGTAATCGAAGCTCGTTCGAGAACTCGATCGCAAGGCCCGGGATACGTCCGTCTCGCGCTCTCCGCGATTATGATCGATGGCAAACCGACTACTGTGCGGACATCGAGCAATTTTCTGAAAGGGGCAGGTCCGGGACGCCGACGCGCGATGCCACCTGGGAGCGAAGGCGAATTGATGGGCGCAGCCGCTTCTGGCAATGAGCCGACCTTGGGGAATGCAGTGGTTGTTGGCAATTCCTCGGGGAGCGCGCCATTGGCCAGTCCTCGTGATGTCACTATCGGGCAAGAGCGTACTCTGACGTTCCGTTTGATCGAACCTCTTCCGCTGAATCCTTAACTGCAAATTCCCTATTTTCTGTAATTCCAAATCAAAGGCGGATGCTTGCCTGCTGTGCGGTGGACGGGCGGGGACGCCCGTCGCTCCACAAACCAGCGTTTGGACGTCACAAACGCCGGTGACGAGCGTCCTAAGCATTCCCAGATTGGACCTCTATAGTTGTCCCAATTAGGGAGTAAACGGGATCTCGCCAGGTGAGCTTCCCGCGCTCGACCGTCCCCCGAGATCAAGCGACCCTCCCGGATTCGCACAGGTTAGAGAGAGCGATGGGACAGCCACTTCCGTTGCTGGTGGACGCCAACGAACCGGATCTCGAGATCCTTCGGGATGCTTTTCATGCCAGTGCGGAAGGCATGGCCCTGGTCGAGGACGGGCGTATCCGTTACGCCAATCGCACTTTCGCCAAGCTCCTCGGCCATTCCAACCCTTCTGAAGTCGAAGGAAAGCTGCTTGCGAGCCTTCGACCGCAGGCTTACCCGTGCGCCTTGGCCAAACGCGAGTCCTCGCGCAATGTCGCAGACACTCACCTGTGTCAATTCGTGACTCGGCGGAAGGACGGAATGATTTCGCGCATCGAGTCCAGTTGTTCCACTTTCCACGTCCACGACCGCAACTTCACGCTGGTGATGATTCGCGATGTAACGATACGGGAACGCCGCCGCATGGTGCGCGATGAAGACCGCCGCTTCCGCACCATTTTCGATGCGGCTCCCATGGGGATTGTCCAATGCGACATGGACGGGCGAGTCCTCGAAACGAATCCGGCGGCGCAGCAGTTGCTCGGTTACTCGCGCGACGAGTTGCGCGGCATGCATTTCCGCGATTTCACGCACTCTGAAGATGTGCAAAAAGATCTGGATCTATTCCAGGAGTTGGTGGACGGAAAACGGGAATCGTACGAATTGGAATTGCGCTACCTGGGCAAGTCGGGTGTTACGGGGTGGGTGCGTCTTACGGTTTCGCTGATCCGGGGCGTCGATCGCAAGCCCCAGTTCGCGATCGGCATGACCGAGGACATCACCGAGCGCAAACGCGCGGAGCAACGTCTTCGGGAAGCGCAGAAGATGGAGGTCGTCGGGCGCCTGGTAGGTGGCGTGGCTCATGATTTCAACAATCTGCTCACTGGGATCACCTTGTACACAGACCTGCTCACCGCGGGTCTGCCGGCGGGCAGCCGCCTGCTGCATCATGCGGAAGAGATCCGCATGGCGGGCGAACAAGGGGCTGCGCTGATCCAGCAGTTGCTGGCTGTCTCGCGGCAACAAGTGATCGAGCCGCGCATTTTGTGCCTGAACGAGATCATCGCGAATACGAAAAGTCTTCTCTCGCGGTTGTTGGGCGAGCAGTTCGAACTCGTTACTCACCTGGACAGTAATATTGGGCTGGTGAAGATCGATCCCGCGCAAGTGCAGCAAATTCTTTTCAACCTGGTGTTGAACGCGCGCGATGCGATGAACCAGGGTGGAAGGATTCTCGTCGAAACGCGAAACTGCGAGGATTGTCTGGCGGAATCGCCACCTTTGCCGGGCGCGCCACCGGCGGTGATGCTGATTGTGACTGACTGGGGCTGTGGAATGAGCGCAGAAACGCAGTCCCACCTGTTCGAACCTTTCTTCACGACCAAAGCGAGTGGCCGAGGAACGGGGCTCGGTCTCGCCACTGTGCACAACATCATCCAAAACAATGGCGGGACGATCCAGGTAGAGAGCGAACTGGGGCGCGGAACGCAGTGCACCGTTCGTCTGCCGCGCGTGGCTGAAGTTGAACCGGCCGGGAAGGTCTCCAGCCACTCGCCTGACTTCGGGGGCGAGACGATCCTGCTAGTAGAGGACAACGTTGCCGTCCGCCAGGCTGCGAACAGGATTTTGACCGAGTGCGGTTACGAAGTTCTGGAAGCGCGAAGTGGTCCGGAAGCGCTCGAACTTTCCCGGCGGCACAAGAAGCCTATCCATCTGTTACTCGCCGATGTCGTCATGCCGGGTGTGAGCGGCCGCGAGGTGGCACACCAGATGTGCCTGGAGCGGCCGGGGTTGAAGGTTCTGTACATGTCCGGGTACGAGCCGGAGTTTGCCGAGGCAGGGGACAGTCGCGATCCGGTGGTGTTTTTCCGGAAGCCCTTCACAGGCGCGGCGCTGCTCGACAAGCTGCGCGAAGTTCTAGACATCGACCGGCACAAAAGTTTGAAGAAATCCAGGAAGCGAAAGAGAGAACTGCCATGACCACAGCGGAAGCCGCTCTACCCACCATTCCTCAGATTGAGGGCGCCAATTTTCTGAACCTGCTGATCGTCGACGATGAGCGCGCCATTCGCGATGCCTGCCGGGAGGTGGCGCAATCGCTCGGATTCAACACGTTTACTGCGGATTCGGCCGAGCACGCCTATCGTCTGCTGGAATCGCAGGGAATCGACGCCGTGTTGCTGGACCTGAGGCTGCCCGGAGCTGGCGGTCTGGAAGCACTGAATCAGATCAAGAGCCGGCGCCCGGATGCCATCATCGTAGTGGTCACGGGGTACGGGACGGTGCAATCCGCCGTACAAGCGATGAAGAACGGCGCGTATGACTACGTGACCAAGCCCTTCAGTCTCGATGAACTCAAGCTGCTGCTGGAACGCGTGGTCAGCCATCTGAAGCTGAAGACCGAAAACCGCGTGTTGCGTGAAAAAATCAAGTCGAGACAGGGTTTCGGAAGCATCGTGGGCACGTCTCCGGAGATGGAGAAGCTGTATCGCATCGTCGCGAAGGCCGCGCACAGCACGCATCCGGTCTTGATTCTGGGCGAAAGCGGCACCGGCAAGGAGTTGGTGGCGCGCTCGATCCACTTTTCCGGGCCGTTCCGCGACAAGCCGTTCATTCCGGTGGACTGTGGTTCGCTTGTTCCGACACTGATCGAGAGCGAGCTCTTCGGTTACGTCAAGGGAGCGTTTACGGGCGCGCAGCATGCCAAGGATGGGTTGCTGGCGATTGCCGAGGGCGGGACAGTGTTCCTGGACGAAGTGGGTGAACTTCCGGTCGATCTGCAGGCGAAACTTCTGCGGGCGATCCAGGAGAAGGAAATCCGTCCCGTGGGCAGCACAAAACAGATTCCGATCAATGTAAGGATCCTGGCCGCGACCAATCGCGACCTGGAAGAAGGTGTCGCGCAGGGAACTTTCCGGCGTGACCTTTATTTCCGGCTGAACGTGTTGAGCCTGCGCATTCCGTCGCTGCGCGAGCGGCGGCAGGACATCCCACTGTTGGCAGCGCATTTCCTGGAGAGGTTATCGCGCAATTCGGAACAGGAACGGACGTTGAGCGATGATGCGCTGAAAGCCATGCTGGCTTATGACTGGCCGGGCAATGTGCGAGAGCTTGAGAATTGTCTGGAGCGCGCCTGCGCTTTTACGACGGGGCCGATGATTCACCTGGGCGATCTCCCTCGGGAAATCAGCCAACTGGAGCGATCGACGCTCGCCGGTACTGGCAATGGCACCAGTAAGATTGTTTCCATGTCGGAACTGGAGCGGCAGACCATCCTGAACGCGATTGCGCAACTGAATGGAGACAAGCTGCAGGCGGCACGCTTGCTGGGCATCGGCAAGACGACGCTTTATCGGAAATTGAAGGAGTACACTTCGCGGGCATGAGCTGGAGCTGAGGAGAGGGGCTGGATCGCGCTTTTTCTGTAAGCGTGGAGCGGCGGGCGCCCCCACACGCCGGACGGGCGAGGACGCCCGTCCCCTCCATTTGCAGTTCCCAGTTCAGCCACGAGCATTCCCGATACGACACCAACTCCAGGTAATCAACGCAGTAAGTTTCTTTATTTTCAACTCATGCCTTGTGGTTCAAGACGTGCAACAGTGAAGGCATGATTCTTCTAATCACACCTTCTGAACGCAGGGAAAATTGCGCGCAAGTTCTTCACGGGGCGACCGGTCATCCCACACATGTGGCCAACACCTTGCAAGCGGCGATCGGCAGTCTTCGAATCCAGGAATATTCCGCGGTTGTGATTGATCAGTTCCTGCTGGAAACCGAGCCTGACGAATGCGATCTGATGCTACGGCACCTGGGCAGGGCGGTGCCGATATACGTGAACTGCGCAATTAGTGGGGCAGAGCGCATCGCGCGAGAGGTGCGCAGCGCGTTAAGCCGCCGCCAGCGGGAAGAACAGGCGGCTCGCCGTTCGGCGGAACAGGCAATGTGGAGTGAATTGAACGAGAGCGTCACAGCGATGCTATTGTCTTGCGACCTCGCGCTGGCCATCCCCGGCATGAGCGCGCCTGCAGCGGAAAAGATTCGTGCAGTCCATGACCTGGCAGTGCAGATTCGGTCGCGGCTGGAGGCTTCGCAAGCGAGGCGAGACCCAGCTACACAGGGGTGAGAGCGTCCTGCTCAACTTCTGAGTGCGAAGGTCTCGCTTGGCGAACTTTGCGGGCGTGCCCGCGGGGGCGCAGAGCATCCAGTACCGCAGCGGCCCAACCTTGCGGCCCGGCGTTCTTCGCTCGTCGGATGCGGGGCATAGCCTGAATCACCTCTGACGCGAAGCTGCCATCGGCCTTCGGAATCAGAATGGGCCTGTCCACCAGCCGGAACATGGGCAGATCATTCCCGCTGTCTCCGAGAGCAACCGTAACAATGCGGGTCTGCCATGCGGTGCGGAAGAAACCGATCAGAACACTGAGGGCCAGGCCTTTGTCGCAGCCGCCGGAAAAGTGCCAAAACCGTCCACCGCGCAGGACCGAGTAGCCGCGCGCCTGCGCTTTGCGAGAAAAGATCCGAATCTCCGCGGGAGTGGCATCACGGAAGAGAAAAGGTTCTCCCGTTTCGCGCTGTCGGGCCATGTGCGCTTCGCGTATTGTCAGACCTGTTTCGCGGGCAAGTTCCTGGTCACTCATCTGGTGGAACCCGCGTACGGCAATGCCTGTATCCTGAGCAAGCCTTCGCAGCTCACGAACAAGTTCCTGATAAGGACGGCCAATGATCATGGTGAAAGCTTTCGCCTTCGTGCCGAAGGGCGCGACGTCAGGAAAGTAGCCTGCAGGGATGATGATTGCGCCTCCATTCTCGACAATGAAGGGATGCGTATTGCCGATAGCGCGGCGGATCGCCTTGACCTCGGTGCGCGTCTTGCTGGTGCAAAAGATCAGCGGGATCTTCTGCCTGCGCAGTTGTTCCAGCGCTTGGGAAGCGCCGACCCACGAATACGAGTTTTGATCGAGCAGGGTACCGTCCAGGTCGGTGAAGACGAGGATGCGCGTTCGCTTAGAGATGGCGAAAAACCTCCTCTTCGGCGACCGAGGTACGTACCTTTGCTTCGAGCCACTGGCGCGCCATATCCCGGGCGCCGAGGCCGAACGCAAGCGCGAGCGCAAAGACGATGCCCGCAAACACGATGGCGAATGCGACCAGCAGCGGCAAGCTTCCGATATGGAGTTGCTCCAGAGCGATTACGATGGCCAGCGTCATGACTAAAACGCGCACTCCCCCGGCAATCAGACGGGCAGCCGGCCACTGTGCGTTGACCGCGGCCAGCAGCGCGCTTCGTGAAATCATGCGGCTGACCGCGACGCCCAGTAGAAGCACGAGGCCGGCGGCGATCAGGTTCGGAATGTAGTCCACGAATCGCCGGACCAGTTCGACGCTGGCGGGAGTATCGGCAGCATTGAGCGCGAACAGGACGGTGAAGAGCCAGACCAGCGCCTGCACAAAGCGAGCGCCCAGATCGGCCGGGGATCGAAACACTCCGGTGCGGTCGATCATGCTGGAGAAGCCCGTGCGCTGCACGAGCCGATCGAATTGGGCCAGTTGCAGCAGACGATAGGTCAGCAAGCGGGCGACGAAGGCAAGGAAGCCACCGATGATCAGGGTGACCAGCACCATGATGAGGATCGGGATGACGTGCGCGGATTGATCCGCAAGACGATTGAAGGGGTCGACAAACATCCGATCAAACAGGCTGCGCATGGAGTCTCTCCTTCCCAGCGGCGTCCCATTGTTGAGTCAGGTAAGGTTTCTCGGATTCGAAGACCTGCCCAAGCTTTTCGATGCGTTCTTCGACCTGCGTGGCGTTACTTTCTGTGACTTCAAGAACGAATGATGCCGTACGGCCCAGGTAGAGCGGCACCAGCGATTGCAGCAGGTGGTCGCGGTCGATCCGCCGGTGACGGTAGGCGGTGGCGGCCTCGTAAATCATGTGCACCCAGAGTTCGTCTGGTACGTGAAAGCCCTGACCATTGCGATGCACGAACGAGGTCAGATCCACCAGGGTTTTGGGGGAAAGAAAGCCGCTGTAGATTTCCCGCAAATCGGTAATGCCTTGTTGGGCGGCGTGGATCATGCGGTCTGTATTTACGGTTAACGGCTCCACGCCCACCTCAAAGGGGAACCCGAACATGGGAACAGCCTCGTGCGCGCTGACCTTCTTCCAAACGTTCTCGTAGATTTCCATCAGGCTGAAGAAAGAGCCTACGACCTGCCGGAACATACTGGTGAGGTCGGCGCCGGGGTCCTTGGCATCGTGAATCTTGGCGCCCAGATAAGCCTGTCCTACACGGAATCCTTCAGCGATCGCCGTCACGGTCATCCAGATATCAATCCCAAAGCGCGCTACGTCCGTATCCCAGACGTCCTTCTCGAGATAGCGGCGAGCCAGACTGCCTGAAAATCCGAACTCGCCCCCAATTGGTTGCCGGACGGACTTCCCGTACAGAGTGCGCGTCATCGGATAGATGATGCCGTTCGTGATAGTGCCGTCGTATTTGTGGCGCTGATAATACGGAGCGATGTAGTCGTAGCCGTGTTCGAGTACGGGCCGAGCCAACAATTCGACCCACGCGGGTGTGATGCTGCGGAGGTCCGAATCGACCACCACGCATGCCTTCGCGTGCAGGTAGTCCGCGACTGCAAAAATGGCTCGAAAGGCGCTGCCCTTGCCCGGTATGCCGTGATAGGGCGTGCTGATGCGATAGCTGGCATGAACGGGGTGGGACACCAGCAGCAAGTCGTCGGCGCCGCCTTCGGCCTGCATGACGACTTCCTGAGTCTTGTCCCGGGACCCGCCGTCGGAATTCATGATCACCGACCGTTGCGCAGGGAAGTACTTCGCCAGCCCCACCGAGACCGCGCGGACCACATGCCCGATGGTGCGCGCGTTGTTGTAACTGGGTATGCCGACAATGATGTCGGCCTCTCCAATCTGGTCGAGACGGGATTTCAGCTCAGCTGGAAAGAGTTCATCCACGATTTGTGCGCGGCTCCTGTGCGCGCGTTAGCCATGCGCCGACATGCCCGCTACGCCCACTAAGGCTTCGTTATCCGCATCCACCGCGTCGCGAACATCCTCAAGAAAGGCAGGCAGGGCAGCACTTACGCGCATCCAGTTGGGAATCGGAGGCGTGCCCAGAGGATCGGCGAAAAACTCCTCCGCCGCCATCTTCAAGGCCTGCGAAAAGGTCTCCACGGCGGTTTCCTCTTCGTGACGATCGAACATCAGCCCGTTGATCATGGCATCGGCGTGGTACTTGCTGATGCTGTTTTCGGCCATGCGCTGGTAACGGACCAGCAGGGTGAGCATCATGCCGGTGTCAAACTTGACGCCCTCCGCGGCGAGAATACGGAACAGCGACTTGCAAATGTCCATGGCCATCTTCATCAAGCCCTTCGAAGGATCACCCTGCGAAAGGTCCTGATGCTTGTGTTCGTAGTTTTCCGCTATGTCTACCTGGCAGATCCGCCGGATGGAACAATTCCGATAGACCTCTGCCAGTACACCTACTTCGAGCCCCCAGTCTGACGGCAGGCGATTCACGCGCGCGAGATCCGCTTGCATGGCGAACTCACCGGCCAGGGGATAACGGAAGCTGTCCAGGTACACCAGGAAGGGAAGAAACCCCACCATGGACTGTAAGGCTCGGATGAGAGGCGTCATCAACAAGCGGGTGACGCGTCCATGCATCTGATGGCTCAGGCGCGCGTAATAGCCCTTGCTGAATTCAAAACCAATGTCAGGATGAACGACCGGATAGCAGAGTCGCGCGAGAATCTCGCGGCTGTAATTCACGATGTCGCAATCGTGCAAAGCAATCACGGAAGCTTTGCGGCTGGCCAGCACGTAACCATACGCCATCCAGCATTGCCGGCCTTTGCCATCGGGCCCGATCTGCAAGCGGTTGTCTTCGAGCGTCTTGTAGAGACGTTGCATGCGCGGTCCGTCGTGCCAAAGGACGCGCACATCGCCAGGCAGTACACTGACCCGTTTCTGCACTTCTTCGAATTGTTCGGCTGTGGCCTGCGCCAGGGTGAGGACAACCTGCCGTACGTAGGTAGCTCCCCGCAACTCGCTCAGGATGGTTTCCATTGCGGGCTTCTCAAATTCCGAATAGAGGGCAGGTAACACAAGGGCGATGGGCTGCTGGCGCGAGAAGTACTCAAGCTGCCGCTCCACGACCTCGAGATTGCCTTGCCCCAACCGGTGGAGTGTGGCAATGACTCCTGTTTGATAGAAATCTGCCATGCCTGTGATCTCCCTTCGCAGAAGCTCCCGTGCGGATTACGGCCGTGCGTTCCTCAGGAAACACCGACACGCTGACTCAAAGAACGGTAGTAAACGTTAGAGACGAGAAGCGGCCAAACTGTTGGCTCATGGCGCGAGCCAACGAATCGGGAAAGCCCGTTTTATGCAAAACCTGCCGCCAGACAGGAGCCTGGTCGGCAAGTCGATTGAGTAGCACGCTGCCAAGGCTGACTAGGGCGGCGCAGGTTCTTGGAGCTACCCTAAGCTACTGAGGTTCAAGTGGTCAATACAGAAAATTGACCCGCTACAATGCAGTTTTTTCCCTATAGCACGCATTTAGATTCAAGTAGTTAGCAAAATTCCACAATCTCGTGTATTGGACTTGGCGAAGGCCGGTGGGCGGGTAAAGTGAAAGGAGTTGCAGCCGCCTTTGTGGAGTGGAAAGAAGAAACTATTCAATGAAAACAAACTTCCCGAATAAAATACCCACGATAAGAGGGGCAGACTTGTCGCACCCTCGTTGGCAGTCTGTAAAGACCCGGTTAAAGGACCCTGATGCACGTTCTTGTTACTACCGACACCATCTCCGGAGTGTGGCCTTACACGCGTGAGCTAGTCAGTGGGCTCGTAAGCCGAGGGTTGCGCGTGACATTGGTCAGCTTTGGCGAAGTTCCGCTGCCTGAACAGACTTCCTGGATGGACAGCCTGCACGGGCTCGATTATCGGCCGACCGCTTTCCGCCTGGAATGGATGCACGAAGGAGAGCAAGATTACGCCGAGTCGGCTGCCTACCTGAGCTCCATTGTGCAAGAGATTCAACCTGACGTCCTTCACCTGAACCAGTTCTGCTACGGAGATTTGCCAGTCGACGTGCCACGCATAGTCGTCGCGCATGGGGACTTGATAACGTGGTGGGTTGCGGTGCATGGGCACGAGCCGAAGTCTGCGCGCTGGTTGCGACGCTACCGTGATGTGGTGGGACGCGGACTTTCAGGAGCGTCCGCGTTGGTGGCTCCCTCCGCTTGCATGTTGGAGGCGTTACGCAGTTCGTACGTGCCGGCAAAGCGCGAGAAGGTCATCTACAACGGTCGTAATCCGATATTTTTCAATCCGTATGTCAGCAAGGAAGACTCGGTTCTTGCGGTGGGACGGTTGCTCGATGCCGGCCGGCAGGTGCACTTGTTGACGCAGCACCAGCACCCGCTCTCCGTTTGTATCGTGGGATCGGAGCAGCCTGTCAGTGTGCCGCGCATTCCGATTCGAGCCGACGTCAAGGTTTCCACGGACCAGCTGTGTGTCTCATTGAAGGGACCTCAGACTGAGGCGCAGTTGCGCAATCTTTATAGCCGTGCGGCCGTCTATGCCGCTACCGCGCGCTACGAGCCCATGGGAATGGAACCTCTGGAAGCTGCGCTCTCGCGCTGCGCCATTGTCGCCAATGATATCCCCAGTTTCCGCGAGATCTGGGGCGACGACGCCGTGTACTTCCGCACCAACGACGCGACCAGTCTGGCAACGGCGATTCGCGAACTCAGCGAGGACCGCGAAAAGTGCCGTCTCTATGCCAATCGCGCCTACCAGCGGGCGCGCGACCGCTATAACCACAAGCGAATGATCGACGAGTACCTCCATCTGTACCGCTCGCTGACGTCCGCCGAGTGGGCCGCCGCCTGACCTGCCCGCGTGTTATCTTCTAGACCCGCGCAGTTTATAGCGCGGGCACATTTTTAATGGAGGCGAGCATGGCACAGGTGAAGATTACCGTGCGACCGAATGGCCCTTATCGAGTAGAGGCTCCCGAGGGAACGATTGAACTGGTGGATGCGAACGGGACGCCCTACGACCTGACCGGGAAACCGGCATTCTCTCTCTGCCGCTGCGGTGGTAGCGTGAACAAACCATTTTGTGACGGAACCCACAGCAAGATCGGATTTCAGGCGGCGGAAGCCGCGGTGCGCGGGGAGAAGAAGAGCTAAAGGCTATCAGCCGCCAGTCGCCATCCGCCAACGACAATCCGCCACCAGCTAATGAATGGTTTTCGTCTTGCGTGACATGTAATCCATGAGCAGGTATTGCCCGAGTGTGTAGGGCGTCGTGAAATACGCTTTGCCGCGGCACATTTCCGTGACTTTCTGGACGAAGCTCACCAGGCCGGAATCGGAAGCGAGCATGAAGGTGTTGATCAGGACACCTGCGCGCTTGCACTTGGAAACCTCTTCCAGAGTCTGACTGACCACCAGCGGGTCCAATCCAAACGCATTCTTGTAAATGCGGCCGTCTTCCATGGTGAGGGCCGAGGGCTTGCCATCGGTGATCATGACGATCTGCTTCATGTCTTTGCGCTGGCGCTGCAGAATTCTCTGTGCGAGGCGCAAACCTTCGCGTGTATTGGTGTAGTAGGGTCCCACTTTCACGCGGGCTAGCTGCGTGAGTGGCACTTCCTCCGCGGAATCATGAAACAGCACCAACGAGAGTGAATCGCCGGGATACTGCGTTCGAATAAGCTGCGACAATGCCATCGCGACTTTCTTGGCCGGCGTGAAACGATCTTCACCATAGAGGATCATCGAATGCGAGCAGTCGAGCATGAGCACGGTCGCGCACGAGGACTGGTATTCGCATTGATGGACGTTGAGGTCGGAGTACTCGATGTTCAGGGGCAACTTGAGCCCCTCGCGCTGGATCGCGCTGGAGAGAGTTGCCGTGATGTCGAGGTTCAGGGTGTCGCCAAACTCGTACAGCTTGGAAGCACCGCTGGTTTCTATGCCGGTCGCCATGTCGCGGGTATCGTGGCGGCCAAAGCTTGACTTGCCTAGCGACCCGAGCAGATCGCGGAGAGCTTTGTAGCCGAGGAAATCGAGGCTCTTGTCAGTGATCTCGAACTTTGCCTGTTGTCCTTCGCCCATCTGGCCGCCTACCGACGACGGCTGAGATGGATCGGGGGGATCTTCAATCGAAATGAAATCTTCCTGCTCCAAGCGCTCGACAAGCTTTTCGATCAATTCATCGAGCTTGCCTTCCATTTGCATCTGCCGGAGGCGTTCCCGCATTTCTTCGTCGAAAAGATCGCTGTCCATCAGCGCTTGCTCGATCGCGCGGCGAAGGGCATCGAGGTTCTGATCGCCCTCGGGCATCTCGTAGAACATGTAATTCTGGAATCCGCTTTGCAGAAGATAGTCGGACAAAGCGCTGAGCAGGTCTTCCATGCTCATCTCGCCGGCGGGATCGGGAACGTATTTGGAGTAGCGGACGCGTTTCATAAATGCAGTCGTCGGTCGTCAGTCGTCGGTCGTCGGCAAAAGAGCTTATGGTGGATAGTTGATGGCTTTTGGCGAATCATCTTGCTGCTTCGGGTGACTTGCTCCTGGTTGCTTCCGTTTGGCAGATCATTGCACCGCGACAAGCCAACGACCACCAGCCGCCAGCTAGTTATATGGTCTTCGATTGCGGAACGGTTCCTCCCGTTCGTAGGTTCTTTCCGGTTTCTTGATCTGCTTTTCACCGGCGATGAAAACCCGCTCTTCCGTCCGGCCGATTCTCTTGTGGGCGTAGAGGCCCTCCAGCACGAACTCAGCGGCGGATACCTGGGACTCCATGGTGTCTTTTGCGGAAACGTCCAGCGCACTGATTTTTTCCATGAGACCCTGAATGCCTTTCACAGAGTCGAGCACCTCTTTTGCGCCTGCGCTCTCGGTGACTTTGATTTCTCCGCCCAGATCGAACCACTGCACGATCTGACGCATGTCCACGCCGCTGAAGTAATCGTCGAAGGTCTTCGCGATCGCAGCCCGAATCAGCTCGCGGCTTACATGATCCGCGCCCTTCATTTCGCCTTCGTACTCGAGTTCCAGTTTGCCCGTAATCGCCGGCAGGGCGGCGTAGATATCGCTGATGCGAGGCACCACGGTCTTTTCAGCATGCCGGATCGCGCGCCGCTCCGCATTCGAGATCACGTTCTCGGTGGCTGAGATTGGGAGGCGCTGGCTCACTCCCGAGCGCTTATCGATCTTCTTATCTTCCCGCGCCACGAACGCGACCCGCTCGATTACTTCCTGCACATACTTGGGGAGGTGCAATTTGTAGCCATCGCGCTGCGTCCAAGCTTCCTGGGCGGTGATGGCGATTCCTTCTTCCACGGTCGCGGGATAATGCGTGCGAACTTCCGATCCGATGCGGTCTTTCAATGGCGTGATGATTTTTCCTCGAGCGGTGTAGTCTTCCGGATTGGCGCTGAACACCATGGCGACATCGAGGGGCAGCCGCACCGGGTAGCCCTTAATCTGCACGTCCCCTTCTTGCATGATGTTGAAGAGCCCGACCTGAATTTTGCCCGCAAGGTCCGGTAGTTCGTTGATCGCGAAAATGCCACGGTTGGCGCGCGGCAGGAGGCCATAGTGAACGGTGAGTTCGCTGCTCAGTTCATGGCCGCCGCGAGCGGCCTTGATGGGATCGATGTCGCCGATCAGGTCGGCGATCGTCACATCCGGCGTGGCTAGTTTTTCCACGTAGCGGTCGTCAGGCTGCAGATACGCAATCTGGGTTTGATCGCCGTGCTTGGCGATCTCGTCGCGGCAGCGGCGGCAGATGGGGGCGTACGGGTTATCGTGAATTTCGCAACCCGCGATGTAGGGTATCTGGGGATCGAGTAAGCCGGTCAGGGCACGGAGGATGCGACTCTTGGCTTGCCCCCGCAGCCCGAGCAGGATGAAGTTGTGCCGCGAGAGGATGGCGTTCACGATTTGGGGCACGACCGTGTCGTCGTAACCGACGATGCCTGGAAATACTGACCCGGTCTCGCGAAGCTTCGTGATCAGATTGTCGCGCAATTCATCCTTTACGCGACGGCTCCGCAGACGTTGTTCGGAAAATGGACTCTGCCGCAACTCGCCCAGAGTGCGAGGAAGACTCATGACGGGGACCCCCACTACTACTATGAAGCCGATTATACGCTTTGGCGTTGCTTGCCCTGCCAGTGGCCTCCTAAGCAAGCCTGCAGCCAGGAACTTTTTCACCACAGAGACACAGAGGCATGGAGAAAAAGTATGCGAACTTGTTGGTTTTGAAATTTTCGCTGTGTCTCTGTGACTCTGTGGTGCTCAGGACGCATGAATTCACTTTAGTGAGAGTGTCCGTTGCCGCCGGCCTTCTGGCGAATCTGTACCGCGCGGCGCAGGGTGGGGAGAATTCCTTCGAAGTACTCGATCACGGTCTGAATCCGCCGGGATTCCGAGCGCAGGCCTAGAAGTTTCTGCTTGAAGTCGAGATCAAGGGGCAAGGAGCCGGCGAGGTGATAGGAGAGAGGAGGATCCTCGCCTTCCGGCAAATCCTGCTGAGCATTGGCCAACGCGAGGATCTGACGGTGCAACTCGATGGCGCGGGCACGCTCCTCTTCGGTCGGCTTCTCAGGTTCGTCCGCGACGTACAGGATTTCACCTCGCAAGAAGGTTCGCTCCTGATTGACCTCCAGCAGTTCGAAGCGTTCGCGACCTTGGGCGACGATGTCCATGCGTCCATCGTCGTAGGTTTTGGTGACGGCCAGGATCTCGGCCGTGCAGCCGACATCGGCCAGCGTGCTCTCCTGCGCGCGGATCACGCCGAAAAGCGATTTCTGATCCAGGCACTCTCCAATCATTTCCTTGTAGCGCGGCTCGAAAATGTGCAGCGGCAGCGGTATGCCCGGAAACAGAACGACATCGAGCGGGAAGAGCGCGAGCAGGGGACCCAAGAGACCTCCGAAGGCATTCGGCGAGCACTTTTGAAGATTGTACAACCGCAGCTTGACTTCTCAAGGGAGAGCGGACTAAAAGCCACAACATGGAAATTGCCGGCAAAGTGGCCGTTGTGACGGGCGCATCGATGGGCATTGGGGAAGCGATCGCCAAGATTTTTGTCGAGCAGGGAGCGAGCGTCGTGCTCTTGTCGCGCGATGCGGGTCGCGCGGAGTCGGCGCGCTCACGCGTAGGTCATGCCGAGCGCACGCTCGCCCTTTCCTGTGACGTTCGCCATCGCGAGGAAATTGACCGTGTGATCAGCCTCACGCTGCACCATTTTGGACGCATCGACATATGGGTGAACAATGCGGGGCACGGCCTGATCGATTCCGTCGCCCGGATGGACCTGTCGGCGTGCCGCGATATGTTTGAGACGAATCTGTTCGGCGCCCTGGCAGGCATGCAGGCGATTATTCCGGTGATGAAGCAGCAGAACGCGGGCACCATTATCAATATTTCAAGCGTGGCAGGGCATATCCCGTTGCCCTACAGCGCGGGTTATTCCGGAACTAAGTTCGCCCTGAACGCAATGGGCAACGCCGCGCGCGTGGAGTTGAGGAACAGAAATATCCACCTGCTGACCGTTTGCCCCGGCTACGTGCGGACCGATTTCAGCGCGAATGCTGTGCGCGGCGGCGAATTGAAGAAAGTGAGGCCATCTACTGTGCGCGGGATTACGGCTGAGCGTGTGGCGCGCGCGACGCTGGCAGGATATCGCAAGCAGAAGAGGGAAGTGATCGTTCCCTGGACCATGCACCCGGTCGTCAAGCTGTATCAGCTTTTCCCGGGACTGGTGGAGAAGGCGATGGTGCGCCTGGCGAAGACGACAGAGTGAGCAAAGTAGAAAGTAGCGCCGCCGTCCCGGCGGCTGTCAGGCAGGTGCTCCGCCCCTTGGCCGGCAAGATGCCGGCGCTACACGTACAGGTATTTCAAATCAGCCCAAGTCAGCCAGCATGCCTTCCATCTCTGACTGGGCATGAGCGTTGCCGGTGCGCTTCGCGGAGAGGATCCCATCGCCGAGCATCTTCTTGGCTTCCTCGTTCCGGTTTGCGCGCGCGAGCGTCTGCGCGGCCATGAAGTAGCCCGCAGTATAGTCGGGATGGGACGCAAGCAGCTTCCCAAATTCGTCGAGAGCGCGATTGACATCCCCTTGCTTGGAATATTCCATCGCCAAGCCATAGCGCGCGAAGGCATCGTTCGGATTCTGGTTAAGAATGTCGGTCAGCACGGCAACGCGATCCATGTTCTCGTGTCCTCTTCGTTTTTTGGAATGAGATTACTACAGCGAGGCCTTTCGCGGGCGACCGGCACGATCGTGCGCCGCAGAACGCGTGCTGGCGAGGCTATCAACCGCTGAGTACAATGGCTGGTCATACGAGGTCTGCCCCGATATTTGCAAGGAGTCTGACTTGGCTTGTCCTTTCTTCATGCCGACCCACAAAGCAGAGAATGGAATGTGGCTCCACCCCTCTCGCCTGCCCTTGGGCTGCGGCTGGCAAGGCTACTGCACGGCTCCGGGGTATGACGGGGTGATTCCGGAAACACAGCGACTGCAGGAAGAATGCAGTCTCGGATATTCTTCCACCTGTCCTCGCCTTCCCGCAGACCGTGCGTGGGACGCGATTCGATTCGCCGTGTCGCACGAAAACGAATCCCTGATCCGGGTGGTCTACGTGTGCGAGAAGAGTCATCTTCCGGCAGAACACGGAAATCTGGAGTACCGAGTCCACGATACCCAGTGGGTGGTCGCACACGCCGATCCGCGTATTCAGAAAAAAGCAGAATGCTTCCTCGACTCATGGCTGCAGAAAAAACGTCCATCGTTTTCCAGTGAGAATGAGAGCGAAAACATCCATGAACAACCTTGATGCACTCGCGCCACGTCCGGTGCGGGAATCGCAATCCGAAATGGCGGAGATTGTGTTACCCAACGATGCGAATCCGCTGGGGGCGCTCCTGGGCGGACGGTTGATGCACTGGATCGATCTGGCGGGAGCGATGGCTGCCCATCGCCATGCGCGCACCTACGTAGTGACAGCTTCAGTCGACCACATCGACTTCCTCGTTCCGGTGCACGTAGGGTCGCTCGTCATTCTGCGATCCTCGGTTAATCGTGTGTTCCGCACATCGATGGAAGTTGGGGTGAAGGTGTGGGTGGAAAACTACATTCAGGACAAGCGTCAGCACGTAGCCTCCGCTCACCTTACGTTCGTCGCGGTGGATGGAAAAGGCGGGCGTGTGCCAGTATGCCAGGTGATTCCTGAAAACGAAGAACAGCAGCGCCGCTTCGAAGATGCAGGCCGACGGCGCGAGATTCGGCATGCCGAGTTGGAGCGCCGTCAGAAAACAACCCGCTAAGTCCATTTTGGTTGTGATCCGCATCACATCTGGTAGCTCTCTATGCCGTCATAATTTCATCTTCACAGCCCCTTGAGATTGCCATTATGGATAGCGCACTCCTGGTTCACCGCCTGCACTTCGCGTTTACCATTACTTTTCACTACCTCTTCCCGCAGTTGACGATGGGCCTGGCGCCGTTGATTGTTGTGCTGAAGACACTGGCGCTGCGCCGCAATGACGAACTCTATAACCAGGCGGCTCGTTTCTGGGCGCGCATTTTCGGGATCAACTTCATCATGGGCGTGGTGACCGGCATCCCCATGGAATTTCAGTTCGGCACCAACTGGTCCCATTTTTCGCGCTTTGCCGGTGGGGTGATCGGGCAGACTCTCGCCATGGAAGGGATGTTTGCTTTCTTCCTGGAGTCGGCCTTCCTTGGTTTATTCCTCTACGGAGAGAAGCGGCTTAGCCCGAAAGCACACTGGTGGTCCGCCGTGGCTGTCTGTGCCGGGTCGTGGCTTTCCGGATTCTTCATCGTGGCCACAGATGCGTGGATGCAAAATCCTGTGGGCTACGCCAAATCCGCGGATGGCTCGGTGCAGTTGAGCAGCTTTTGGGAGTTGGTGCTCAATCCGTGGGCGTGGTGGCAGTACGCGCATAACATGAGCGGAGCCGTTATCACAGGTGCGTTTGCCATGGCTTCCGTCGGAGCGTTCTACCTGCTGTGGGGACAGTACAAGGAGCATGGACGGATTTTCGTACGAGTGGGCATAATCGCGGGGCTGATTTTTGCGGTGCTCCAGTTGTTCCCGACGGGCGATGGCCAAGGCAGGATGGTCGCGCACAATCAGCCGACCACCCTCGCCGCCATGGAAGCTTTGTTTGAGAGCGTTCCCGGCGCACCCCTGGTTCTGATTGGTCAGCCCGACGTGCCGCACCGCAAGATTGATAATCCTGTGATCCTGCCGAAGGTGTTGAGCTTTCTGACTTATCGCCGATGGGAGGCCGAGGTGAAAGGCCTCAATGCATTTCCGGCTGACACCTGGCCCGATAACATACCGCTGCTGTATTACACCTACCACATCATGGTGGGCCTGGGGACGATGTTTATCGCGATTATGGTCGTTGCGGGGCTGCTCCTGTGGCGTGGCACGCTCTTTAATGCGCGCTGGATGCTCTGGGTTCTCCTGCTGAGCCTGCCGTTCCCTTACATCGCGAATACCGCGGGATGGATTACCGCTGAGATCGGCCGTCAGCCGTGGCTCGTGTACGGCTTGATGCGCACTTCGGATGGTTATTCGAAGTTGGTTTCCGCGGGGAACGGCCTGTTTACCCTGCTCGGGTTCATGGGGATGTACACCGTGCTCGGCATTCTGTTCCTGTTCCTGGTCCGCCGGGAGATCGAGAGTGGGCCGACTACGCAGCCCGGGACTGCGCACTAAGAGGATTCCATGCCAACAGTCTGGTTCATGATCGTTTCGGTGATGATTGCCGCGTACGTGGTGCTCGATGGATTTGATTTGGGCGCCGGCATTATTTATCTGGGCGCGGCTCGCACGACGGATGAGCGTCTCAAGGTCCTGCATTCGATCGGACCGGTGTGGGATGGAAACGAAGTATGGCTGCTGGCTGCGGGTGGGACACTGTATTTTGCCTACCCGCAACTCTACGCGTCAGCGTTCAGCGGCTTTTATCTTCCGTTGATGATCGTGCTCTGGCTTCTGATGCTGCGCGGCATTGGCATCGAACTACGCTCGCATATGGGAAATCCGGTCTGGCAGGGATTCTTTGACGTGGTCTTTTGCTTGTCGAGCGCACTGTTGGCAATTTTCTTCGGGGCGGCGCTCGGCAACGTGATCCGCGGCGTGCCGCTGGGACCGGATGGTTATTTCTTCGAGCCGCTCTGGACCAATTTCCGCCTGGGCCCGCACCCGGGCATTCTCGACTGGTACACCATCCTCGCGGGAGTCGTCGCTCTGGTGACCCTGACCGCGCACGGCGCCCTGTATGTAACTCTGAAGACGGATGGCGAGCTAGGCGGCCGGGCACGGAAACTGGCGCTCACAGTGTGGCCCTTGCAACTGGTACTTACCCTGGTGAGCCTGGTGGCCACGTGGTTTGTGCGCCCGTCGATCAAAGAAAATTATCTCGCTTATCCAATTGGATTTCTGATCCCGCTCGTGGTTTTCGCCAGTCTGGGTTTGATGTTCGTCGCGATACGAAAGGGGAAGGAACGGCAGGCATTCCTGGCTTCCTGCGTGTACATCACGGGAATGTTGGTCGGGGCGGTGTTTGCCCTCTATCCCGTGGTCTTGCCCGCCAGCACCGATCCTGCTTACAACCTGACGATTTACAACTCGGCAGCCGGCCATCATGGCTTGAGTGTCGGGCTGGTCTGGTGGACGCTGGCAATGATTCTCGCCCTGGGATATTTCGTTTTCGTATATCGGATGTTCCGTGGCAAGGTGCGGCTTGAGACCGAGAGCGCTGCAGCAGATCCGGGCGATGTGCCGCCGCGTCATGTCCAGGAGCGCGCCCAGTCCCCGATTCGATAGGGGCGCATCACCGTAGACCTCGAAACTGCTCTTCGCGCGCCCCTGATACATTAATCGACGTGCCTCTCCTCGAAAACAAGGTTGCTCTCATCACCGGTGCCGGGACGGGCATTGGACGTGCCATTGCGCTGGCCTATGCGCGGGAAGGAGCCAGGCTGGCCCTCGTGGGTCGGCGCAAGCAGGTGTTGGAGGCGGTCGCGAAGGAGGCAGGAGGCTCTCCACTTATCCTGAGCGGCGATGTCTCCAGGCAGGGCGATATCGATCGCCTTCTGTCTGCAACCGTCTCTCAACTCGGGTCTCTTAACGTGCTCGTGAACAATGCGGGCATTCTGCATATCGGTACCGCCGAAGAGATCACGGAAGCGCAATGGGACGAGACTTTCAACATCAATGTGCGCGGACTCTGGCTCCTGTCGCGCTCCGTTCTGCCGTACATGCGGAAGGCCGGCGGCGGCTCGATCGTCAACGTCGCATCCGTGCTTGGAATCAATGCAGCACGCAAGCGCGCGGCGTACGCGGCCTCCAAGGGTGCTGTGATCCTGCTGACCAAGAGCATGGCTATCGATTACGGCGCAGAGAATATTCGCGTCAATGCTATTTGTCCGTCGTTTGTGGAGACAGATTTGACTGCTGAAGTCCTGCGCAAGGCTGCCGATCCCGCAGCGGTTCGGCGGGAGCGCGTCGCAGTGCATCCCATCGGGCGCCTGGGGAAACCTGAGGACATTGCCGGGCTAGCGGTCTACCTGGCCAGCGACCAGTCGGCATGGGTCACGGGCGCGGCCCTGCCCGTGGATGGCGGATACCTCGCCGTTTAGCACCGTCTTCGACGGCGAACTTACCGCACAGGGAGCGTCCTTCGACCGCCAAGGCCGTGCTCATCCGCCTTGTCACACGTCACTGTGATGCCCTGTATAATCCATATTGGACCGCTTTTCAGCGGTCTTAGAAGAGAGAGGGTCATCCTTGAGCCACATGCACCAGCATGGTCAGCAACCGCCGAGCCCGCAGGCTCTGCCGGGAGTTAGAAATATCATCGCCGTTGGTTCTGGCAAGGGCGGAGTCGGGAAGACCACGCTTTCGGTGAACCTCGCGCTGGCTTTGGCCAAGCTCGGGCATAAGGTCGGTTTGCTGGACGCAGATGTTTACGGGCCCAACGTTCCCCTGATGATCGGGACCAATGCCCAGCCCCGCGCGGTCAGTAATGAACGGATCGAACCGATTCTGGCGCATGGATTGAAAGTTATCTCGGTAGGATTTCTGAATCCAGGAGACAAGCCCATCATCTGGCGTGGACCGATGCTGCATCAGATCATCCGCCAGTTTCTCGGTTCGGTGGAGTGGGGACAACTGGATTACCTGGTGATTGATCTGCCGCCGGGCACGGGGGACGTAGCCCTATCGCTGATTCAGACCGTTCCTCTGACCGGCGCAGTCGTGGTCTCGACGCCTTCCGACGTTTCGCTGCAAGATGGGCGCAAGGCGATTGAGATGTTCCGCCAGATGAAGGTCGACCTGATCGGCATGGTCGAGAACATGAGCTACTTCGTCTGCCCTCATTGCAATCACGAAACCGATATCTTCTCTCGCGGCGGCGCGGAACGAACTGCCCAGCAGTTTGGCGTGCCTTTTTTGGGCGCGATTCAGCTGGATCCAGAACTCCGCAGGGCGGGGGATAGCGGCAAACCGGTCGTGCTCGAAGGCGAGAACACGCCGCACACCAAGGCTCTGTATGATTTCGCGCGCAAAGTGGTTGCGCGGGTCGACGAGATTCGGTCGCACGCGCCGGAAGGCGTGATCCAGATTCAGTAGTTCAGGTGCGACTGGCCTAACCCCGCGGCACGGCTGAAACCGCACCCTCTCAAAGCCTCACACGTTTTGGAGTTATTTTCGAGTCTTGGCGTTGGGAAAAGCCCCACCCTAAACCTCGCAAAGAGCGCGAGGTGAGGATGGGGCACCATTCGAGCGCTATCAAACCGCCGCTTTTCCGCTAGCTTCCGAGAACCGTTTGAGGCTCCAGCAACCCTCAGGTTCCCCATCTTCGAGAACGAGCCTGGACACGAGTTCGCCCAAGGCGGGCCCATGCTTGAAGCCGTGTCCTGACCCGCCTCCGAGCAGCCAGACGTTTCTGGTCGACGGATGCCGGTCGACAATAAAGTCGCTATCAGGCGTTTGCTCGTATTGGCAGACGCGGCTCTCCGTTAAGGGTGCATCCCTCATGCCCGGAAAGCGGAACGCCAAATATTCGCGGGTTCGCTGCAATGCCTCTCCGCTGATCTTGCGATCGCCCGTGGTCGGATCGAACTCCGGACCGCGCGTATCGTCCGCGAGCTTGAACCCTCGCCCTTGATTTCCCGGGATGCCGTACATGAACCGTCCGCGATGATCGGCCCACACGGGGAGGTTGCGCTCATCAAATCGAGAATCCCCTCCGGGTGTGCCGAAGAAGAATACTTCCTGCCTGGTGGGCTGGATATTGTTGCCGATCGTTTGAGGAAATAGCTTGCCCATCCACGGACCGCAGGCAAACACGTAATGATCGGCGCGTATCTCTGATCCATCGGACAGAGCCAGTGCTCTCCAGGAGCCAGACTCCAGTCCTTGGGCGGAAACAGCCACCTGGCGGTAAACGCCGCCTTCTCGAATGAACCCGTCCACGATGGCCAGACACGACTCACGAGCCAGAAGGAAGCCGCTGTCGGGTTCATAGATACCCCACTCCACTCCGGCGAAGTTGATTTGAGGCCAGCGCTTCGCCAACTCCCGCGCCGAAAGACGTTGATGGGGGATGGCGGCCTCTTTCAACATCGCAAGCGAACCACGCTCCCAGGCATCGTCGTTCCCGGAAGCCATCCAAAGGACGCCGATCCGGTGAAGGAATCGGCGCTTCCACTGGCGTTCATTCGATGACCACAGTTTCAGCGCGCGTGCCGCCAATTGCGTGTAAGGCTGATCGGGCCCGTAGGCGCCGCGAATGATCCGGGTCTCCCCACCGGAGGAAGCTCGCGAATTTCCTGGCCCCCAGGCATCGATCAGAGTGACTTTCGCTCCGCTGCGCAACAGGTGGAGCGCGGTCCAAGCCCCGAAGGCCCCCGCGCCTATAACGGCCACATGAATTTTTCTTTTCCCCATTGGATTCGGTGTGAGACGGCGCCCGACAGCATACCGCAGGGTATGCATAACAAGGAGGTGGAGGTCCCCCCCGGCAAGCACTCACCCCTCCGGACTGCCAACACTTGACACTAATTCGCTCAAGTTCCTAAAATCAAAGCCCAGAACTGTAGGTGAATCCAAACCTAAGTTTCTGCATCCAAAGTGTTTATAGAGGAATTGACCGGACAATCATTTGGTCACTTCCGGCGTCCTCCTCAAAGTGATACAAGGGATTCATGGTACCGCCCGGGAACATCGGCCATCGCGAACGTGAAATTCTAACCGCGATCGTAGAGACGTTCATTGCCACTGGTGAGCCCGTGGGCTCGCGGGTGCTGTCACGTTCCAACCGCGAAGGACTGAGCCCTGCCACGATTCGGAATGTAATGGCGGATCTGTCGGATGCGGGTTTTCTCGAGCAGCCCCACACGTCTTCGGGACGGGTACCGACGACCGAAGCCTATCGCTATTACGTGGAACAGATATCGGGCGAGGCCCACCTTTCGCCCGGAGACGAGAACATCATTCGCGAAACGCTGTCAGGCATCACGGACACGGCTGAGTTCCTGGAGCGGACGTCGCGTGTGCTCTCGCTGATTTCGAAGAACGTGGGTGTGGCGGTAGCGGTTCCGGGAGCAAAGAACGCGCTGGAACACGTTTACTTCTCACGCCTCGGCGATCAGAAAGTCTTGGCCGTGGTTGTGACCCGCGCCGGACTGGTGCGCGATCGAGTGCTGCGGCTGGACATTTCACAGGCTGACCTGGATGCCGCCGCGCGCTACATCAACGAAAACTTCCGCGGCTGGACCATGAGCGAGATGCGGGCCGAACTGCAGCGCCGCCTGGAGGCCGAACGCAGCGAATATGATCGCCTGATGCAGTCGCTGGAACAACTCTATAAGCAGGGAGCACTTGCCGCTGAGTCGGGCACCGAAACGGTTTTTGTGGAAGGTGCATCGAACCTGGTCGCGAACGAGCAGGATCGCCAGCGCCTGCAGGAAATGCTGAAAACTTTAGAGGAGAAAGGCAAGATCGTCCGGTTGCTGGAGGCTTATCTCGACGCGAAGCAGGAAGCAGTGCGCGTGGTGATTGGCTTGGATGAGGCAGTACCTTCGATGAGCAATTTTGTGCTCATCGGCGCGCCTGCCCGCGTGGGCAATGAAGTGAGGGGGTCCCTGGCCGTAATCGGGCCCACTCGCATTGATTACCAGCACACGATGACGGCGGTTTCCTATATTGCGCGCCTCTTCGACAAAATTCTCAACGAATCGGAATAGTTTATGGTGAAGACGAACGGAAAACAGGTAGACCCGCAGGAACTTGATCTCGAACACGAATTGCCGGCGGCCGATGAAACGGATGAGCAAGGAAAGAGCGCCGGCGCAGAGTCGAGCGCCCCGGCGACGGACACCGAGCTGCAGAGGATCCGCTCGGAGCGCGACACGCTGCTGGATCGGCTCGCGCGCTCGCAGGCAGAGTTCGAAAATGCCCGCAAGCGTGCGGCCAAAGAACAGCAGGAATTCCGCGACTTTGCGACCGCGGATGCCATCAAGGCATTGCTGCCCGCCATCGACAGCTTCGAGCGCGCGTTAAATGCTCCCGCGAGCCAGCCAAACGAGTTCCGCAACGGGGTGGAACTCATCTACAAGCAGCTGCAGGACGCTCTCAGCAAGCTCGGGGTTCGGCCGGTGCCGGCCAAGGGCCAGCGCTTCGACCCGCATGTTCATGAGGCTATCGAAATGGTCGAGACGTCCGACGTACCGGATCATCAGGTGATCGAAGAGTTGCAAAAAGGGTACAAGCTCAAAGAACGTCTACTTCGGCCTGCGATGGTACGGGTGGCGCAAAACTCCAAACACTGATCCGGCGCGAAGGAACGTTTGTTTTTGAAAGGGGAAGCCTATTCTGACCAGTAACGGCAAACGCGATTATTACGAAGTATTAGGGGTGGAGCGACAATGCGGCGAGCAGGAAATCAAGAGCGCGTATCGCAAGCTTGCCATGCAGTACCATCCGGACCGGAATCCCAATAATCCTGAGGCAGAAGACAAATTCAAAGAGCTCACGGAAGCGTATGCCGTTCTGATCGACGCTGAGAAGCGCTCGGCGTATGACCGCTTTGGGCACGCTGGAGTTGCCGGGGCGGGAGGCATGGGAGGATTCGATCCCAACGCTTTTCAGGACCTCAGCGACATCTTTGGCGAGTTCTTCGGGATAGGCGACCTGTTTGGCGCAGGAGGCCGACGGCGCACGCGTGCGCAACGCGGTCCCGATTTGCGAGAGGATCTGACCCTCACTTTTGAAGAAGCCGTGTTTGGAACGGAGACGAAAGTATCCGTGCGCCGTCATGAAGCCTGCGAGGACTGCTCTGGTTCCGGCGCTGCTGCTGGGAAATCTCCGGTCACCTGCCGCTCTTGCCAAGGCAGGGGCCAGGTTCGGTACCAGCAAGGATTTTTCTCGATGGCCCGCACCTGCCCGACTTGCCAGGGAGCAGGCAGTGTGATCACCGATCCCTGCCCCAAGTGCAAAGGAGAGGGGCGCGTTTTACGCCAGCGCACCGTGGAAGCCAAGGTGCCGGCGGGCGTGGAAGATGGCACTCGCATCCGTTTTAGCGGCTACGGGGAGGCCGGCGCATTCGGAGGCCCGGCAGGCGATCTCTACGTCGTTCTGCACGTTAAAGAGCATCCGTTCTTCTCACGCGAGGGCAACGACCTGCACTGCGTCATCCCGATCTCCTTCACCCAGGCCGCCCTCGGCGCTGAAATCAAGGTACCCACGCTCGAAGGGGAACAGGTTTTGAAGATTCCCGAGGGCACGCAATCGGGAACCACGTTCCGCATCAAGAGCAAGGGCGTGCCCGTCTTACAGGGGCGCGGGAAAGGCGACCTGTTCGTGGAGGTTCGCTCGCAAACGCCGACCAAGCTCACCAAGCGCCAGCGCGAACTGCTCCAGGAACTCGACGGCCTGACTCGCATCGAGAACAAGCCGCAGCGTTCAACCCTGGTCGAGAAGATGAAGGACATCTTCGGATAACGTTGGGGCATCGAGGCTGCCGCGTCCTCTCATCATGACCCGCCGCCGGTGGATCGCCGACGAAGTTTCCGGAAATCAGGCAGCCCTCGTTGGAGCCCATGCCGCGCACCTGGCGGTCGTCCTTCGCGCCCGCGTAGGCCAGTGCTTTGACATCGCGACGGGAGAAGCACTCCGGTCGGGGCGGATTACGTCAGTTACGCCCGAACGCGTCGAATTCGAACTGGGTGAGGAAATTCCCTCCTCAAGCACCGCGAACATCAGCCTGTTGCTCGCGATTTTCAAGTTCGACCGCATGGAATGGGCGATCGAGAAGTGCGGGGAATTGGGGGTTGCTCGCATCATTCCTCTTGTTGCCCGTCGCACCGATTCCCACCTTGTCCGTGCCGCGGAGAAACGCGTCGAACGCTGGCGCCGGCTTGGCCAGCAGGCATCCGAGCAATCCCGCCGCACGGCTGTAATCATCGTCAATGAACCCATGAAGGTGAAGGATGCTGCGTCCCTCAGCGCGCCCACGCGCATCGTCCTCGCGGAATCCGAGCACCAAGTCATGCTAAAGGACGCGTTGCAATCGCACTCGCCTTCGGACGAATTGCTGCTTGCTGTCGGTCCCGAAGGTGGTTGGAGCGAGGACGAGATCGGGATTTTTTCTCGGGCCGGGTGGATCTCAGCATCCTTGGGCAGCACCATTCTGCGTGCCGAAACTGCGGCGATTGCGGCCACGGCAATTGCTATTTCCGAGCTCTACTAGTGGGGTGTCCCAAGAATTCGCGAACAAAGGCGGGCCCAGTCTAGCCCGAAGGTTCGCGCCCTCAGCGGCTAAAGCCGTATCGAGTTTGCGGCTCTTAGGGCTCGGCTGAAGCCGAGCCCTTTCAAAGCCGCCGGTGCTCAGAGTTGTTGTCGGATTGGTGATGTTGGGAAAAATCCCCACCCTTACCTCGCACAGAACGCGAGGTGAGGGTGAGGCAGCTAGCGAAGTTAGGATGGGGCACCCTCCGGGCCCTTTCAGAGCTCCCCAGTTTCTGGTGCGAACTAACGGGGACACCACACTAGCCAATCCGGATTCGCACAGGAACATCCACACCTTCCTCTGCTATGCTCCGAACAATGGTTTCCGTGAAGTCTACCTCCCGTGCCACGACCATCACTCCCGACGAGCGCCAGCTGGAAGCCATCGAACACGTAAGCGGTCCTATGCTGGTGGTTGCTGGTGCCGGCACGGGGAAGACGACCGTCCTCACGCGACGAATTGCCGGGCTCATCCGCGATGGGCATGCGTGGCCGAGAGAGATCCTCGCGCTCACCTATACCGACAACGCCGCCAAGGAAATGCGCGAACGGGTGCAGGCCGAACTGCGAGGCACTGACGTTTCCGGCTTGCGCGCGATGACCTTCCATGCCTATTGCAACGAGTTGCTGAAAAGCAATGAGCGAGGTTTCGGCGTTCTCGACGACAAGGATCTCTGGATCTTTCTGCGCAAGCGGATTCGGGAGCTTGGTCTCAACTACTTCGTACGCGCGGCCAACGTCACCCAGTTTCTCGATGACCTGCTGGATTTCATCCGCCGCTGTCACGACGAACTCGTCGGCCCTCAGAAGTATGCGGAATACGTTCAGAAGATCGATTGCAGGGACTTGCCCATTCCGCGTGTGACCAAATCGAAGGATGTCAGCACGGTTACGGACGAAGAAATAGTGGGACGCTGCCATGAGATCTCCTTGGTGTTCGCAACCGTTGAGCGCATGCTGCAGGAAGAGAATCTCGGCACCTTCAGCCACATGATTACGCGGGCTTACGAACTGCTGCAGGAAAATTCAACCCTGCTCGAGCAGGAACGCGAGCGTGCCCGCTTCATCCTGGTGGACGAATTTCAGGATGCCAACTTCGCGCAAATCAAGATTCTCTCCGCGCTTGCGGGGCAAAGTCGCAATGTGTTCGCGGTGGGCGATCCCGACCAGGCTATCTACAGGTTTCGTGGTGCCTCGAGCGCGGCCTTCGGGCTTTTTCACCGGCACTTTCCGGGTGCTCGCCTGGTTGTGCTGGGAAAAAATCAGCGCTCCACCACGCCTATCCTGCGATGTGCCTTTGCTCTCATCGATAAGAATCCCCCGGTCTTTTCGGGAATACAGGCTCAGCCGGAGTTTTCATACCAGCGTGTGCCACTTCAATCGGCTCGCGAGGAGAGGGCTTTGGAAGAAGGGAAGCAACTGCCCAGCGTTCCGGTCGAGGTCGTACCCCTGAGCGCTCGCGACTTCGAATGTGCTGATATCGTGGCCGCGATCGAGCAGAAACGGCGCCAGCTCCGTACCCGCTGGTGCGACTTCGCCGTTCTTTATCGCTCCCATTTTCACCGCGACGAGATTGCGCGCGAACTGGGCGAGAAGGGAATCCCGTTCACGATCGAAAATATGGATGTGCTCGATACGCCCGAGGTGCGCGACCTGCTGGCATGCCTTGGCGCAGTCGACTCGACCGCAGACGCCGCCTGCCTGCTGCGCGTTGCGGCTCTACCGCAGTTCAAAATTGATCCTGAGAAGGTGCGGGCCGCTATGCGCGCCATTCCGCGCGAGCAGCCGGCAGGTATGTCAGTGACGCTGGCGGTTCTGCTGCGGGAACTCGAAGGTGGTCCCGCCGTTCTCGAACAGCTGCGCAAGGTGCGCGAGGAGATTGCCAGTGAAGGCGCAAGCACTCTTGCTGCGCTCGACATCCTGGTCCGCAGCTTCGGATTCGACCGAGGCGCTCCTCCGCTGCAAGCACTCTTGAAGTTTGTGGCAGACTGGCAGAAAAAGCCGCTTACCAAGACCGGTGAGGTGGGAGAATTCCTCGAGTATCTCCAATATTTCCGGGAGGCGCGTGGGGCAGTTTGCCTGCAATCCGACGATCAGGACGCCGTTCGTCTCATGACCGCGCATGCGGCGAAAGGGCTCGAGTTCGCCCACGTGTTCATTATCCGGGCGACGTCGAACTCTTTTCCCGCAACCTACCGGGAGCCGCTCGTCGAATTTCCGCAGGACCTCCGCGACGCCGACTCCATGGCCGAGGGCGATGGCAGGGCGCTCCATGATCAGGAAGAACGTCGGCTGTTTTACGTGGCGATGACCCGGGCGCGCGATTCACTGACTCTTTACGGCAAGCAGGGAATTGGCAAGGACAAGACTCCTCCCGGCTTGACCCGGGAGTTGCTGAAGCATCCCGGACTGAGGGCATGGCTGGTCCAACGTGCGGCCCGTGAATTTCAAACGGACCTCTTCGGGCATGCGGCTCCGCCGCCGACGTTCGTCTCACGCACCGCAGAATGGCTCGCCCTGCCGCCCGCGTTTCCGTTGAACCGGTTGAGTGCGACCGCTGTAGAAAGCTACGAGGTCTGCCCGCTGCAATTCAAACTCGGGCGGGAGTGGAAGATTCCGCGAGATGTTCCGGCGGCCATGCACTTCGGCGCGTCCATGCACCGCGTGCTCAAGACGTACTTCGATTCCGTCCGATTGGAGCGGCCGTTTTCCGAGGAGGACCTGCTGGACCTGTTCAGAGCCGATTTCGGGCAAGCCGTGATTGAGGACCACTACCAGCGGGAACTCTACGAGAAGCAGGGTATCGAGCAGCTACGGGACTTTCTGAAAGTCCTCCTCCGCTCGGAGGGGCCCAAGGTACTGCATACCGAAGAACACTTCGAGATGCGCGTTGGGAATGCGACACTCGCGGGACGCATTGACCGAGTCGATGATCTTGGCAAGGGCCGCGTTGCCATCGTCGACTACAAGACTGGAAAGGCTCGCGCCCAGGAAGATGCCGATGACAGCCTGCAGCTGTCGATTTACGCGATCGCCGCGCGCGAGAAGTGGGGTTATGAGGCCGAGCGACTCGTCTTCTACAACTTGCAGGAGAACAGTGCTGTCGCTACCACCCGTCACAAGCTGCAACTCGAAGAAGCGAAGGCCAAGGTGGTCGAGGTTGCGGATCGAATCGCTGCCGGAGAGTTCGAGGCGAAGCCCGGCTATCACTGCCGTTTCTGCCCCTACCGAAATCTCTGTCCCGCCACGGAAAAGCCGGTGCATGCGGTGCCCGCGAAACAAGCGGCTACCCACTAGTTGTGCTCCGGAAATACTCGAACAGAGTCGGTGTCCGATCGAAGCCGAAGGTTCTCAACCTCCGCGGCTTAAAGCCGCGTTGAGATTGCCGCTCTTAGGGCGTGCCTTGAAGGCTGGCTTTGGTATGGGCAAAAGCAATAGTTTGATCTTCAGGGCAGTGGTTCGACGGGGACAGTTAGCAGCGCCAAAAACTTAGGGGACGCTTTTGGCGTCCCCCATTTGCCTTTGTTTCAAAGCCGACTTCTAGTGTTTCTTTTTCTTCTTTGCTGCCTTCTTCTTGGTTGCCATTGATCTATTCTCCCTTTCCATTGTTCATGGACTATGCAACGGTCTTATGTTGCAACTATTGGAATGTATAGAGTCAATGAAAATTGATGTCAAGAGAAAAATGGTGTTGCACGTGGGGTCGAAGACCGCACTAAAGTCACCGTGAGTCACCTCACGATCGAAAATCCTCTAGCATCACTTCACCCTCTCTCTTCCGAACGCTGATGAATGCAGGCGATCACGCACTTCAACTTTCTGCGATACACGCGCGCGTTTTTGAAACATGACAAATTCTGCAGGCATACTGATGGCTTCCAATTTTCATCTTTTCGGCGTTGCCCACATCTATAATGAGTAGGTAAAGATCGCGGAGGAGCAGATTTATGGCGGGTTTAAACGATGTCGTCATCGTTTCGGGGTGCAGGACTCCAGTCGGAAAGTTTCAGGGGAGCCTATCGGATTTCACAGCTCCGCAGTTGGGAGCGATCGTAGTGCGCGAGGCCGTGAAGCGCGCCAACATCGATGCGAAGCAAGTCGATGAGTGCATCATGGGCAACGTGGTGAGCGCAGGTCTTGGGCAAAACCCTGCGCGGCAAGCTGCGATTTACGGAGGATTGGCGCCCGAGGTAGGTGCCATGACAATCAACAAGGTATGCGGCTCTGGACTGAAAGCCGTTGCTCTCGCAGCGCAAGCGATCCAGACCGAGAACAGTTCCATCGTCGTCGCGGGAGGCATGGAGTCGATGACCAATGCCCCTTACCTTCTGCCGCAGGCGCGTAAAGGATACCGCCTGGGCAATGCGACCATCGTCGACTCCATGGTTCACGATGGATTGTGGGATATCTACAACGACTACCACATGGGCATCACCGGCGAGAATGTAGCCGAGAAGTACGGCATTTCCCGCGAGGAGCAGGACGAGTTTGCCGTGAATTCGCATCGCAAGGCGGTCGCAGCTATTAAGGAGTGCCGCTTCAAAGCGCAAGTCGTTCCCGTCGAACTGCCTGCGAAAAAGAAAGGTGCGGCTCCGGTGATCTTCGATAAGGATGAGGGCCCTCGTGAGGACACGACTATCGAAGTGCTGCGCTCGCTCAAGCCCGCTTTCAAGAAGGATGGTACGGTGACCGCGGGCAATGCGCCGGGTGTGAATGACGGGGCGGCGGCTGTGGTGGTGACCAGCGCGCAACGGGCGAAGGATCTCGGCGCTCAACCCATGGTCCGCATCGTTGCGCAAGCAACCAGCGGCGTCGAGCCCAAGTGGGTCATGATGGCTCCCGTCGGAGCGGTACGCAAAATCTGGGAGAAGACGGGCTGGAGGAAAGACGAAGTCGATCTCTACGAACTGAACGAGGCCTTCTCCGTGCAGGCCTTGGGCGTGATCCGCGAGCTCGGCCTCGACCTGAATAAAGTCAATGTGAATGGTGGCGCGGTGGCGATCGGCCATCCCATCGGTGCCAGCGGGGCCCGCGTTCTGGTCACCCTGATCTACGAGATGATCCGCCGCGATGTGCACCGTGGCATCGCTGCGCTTTGCCTGGGGGGCGGGAACGCGGTTGCAATGGCGGTCGAGCGCTGACAACGATGGCGGGCGAGGACGCCCGCCCCTCCACTCGCAATCACACTACGAAGCCGCCGCTCACATTCAGCGACTCGCCCGTGATCCAGTTGGACGCTGGAGAACAAAGGAATAGCACCACATTGGCGACCTCATCGGCGTAACCCAATCGTCCAAAGGGCTGCCGACTCACCGCGAATTCGAGAACCTCTCGATCCGCGAAGTATCCCGCCGTCATGTCGGTATCAATGTAGCCGGGTGCGACTGCATTCACACGGATTCTGCGCGGGGCCAGCTCCAACGCCCAATTTCTGGTGAATGCGTCCACGGCAGCCTTGGTTGCTGCATAGACGCTTCGTCCTCCGCGAGTCCCGGTCCTGCCCGCAATCGAGGAGACGTTCACGATACGAGCGCCTTCATGCAGCCGAGGCAAGCACACCTGGGTCAGGTAAAAGACTCCCTTCACGTTGATGTCGAGCATGGCCTCCAACTCATCGAGAGAAGTATTGCCGAGGGGCGTCTGGCCCCAGATGCCTGCATTATTGATCAGAATGTTGAGCTGAGCATCGCCGAGCGCGGCGATCATTCCATCGATCTCTCGCGGGGATCGCAGATCAGCCTGCAAGAGCGTGCCTGGCCTCTCCATTTCGCTGAGCACCGATTCCGCTGCAGCCCGGTTGTGGTGATAGTGAACCAAGACCTGCGCCCCTTCCTTCGCGAGGCGCAACGCGATCGCCCGCCCAATTCCGCGGGAGGCTCCCGTGACCAGCGCAGTCTGGCCGTTAAGTATCGACATGACAGTGGATCGTCAGTATAAAGGCAGGCCTAGGCCACCGGCGTAATCGGCAGCGTGACGGTGAATACGGCGCCGCCGCCGGGCGCTGAAGATGCTTCAATGTTGCCGTTATGTTCTTTGAGTACGGCCTTGCAGATGCTCAATCCCAGACCCGTGCCACGACCGGGACGTTTGGTCGTATAGAAGGGATCAAAGATGTTGGGCAGGATGTCAGGCGCAATGCCCGGACCGTCGTCCTGAAAAATCACTGAGACATTCTTGTCCGTTTTGTCCAGACGGATGCGCAACGTGCCCTTGTCGCGCGCCTCGCGAATCGCTTGCTCGGCGTTCAGTACGAGATTCAGGAAGACCTGCATGAGTTGGTGCGGGTCGCCCATCACCGGGGGCAGGTTTTGTTCCTTGAGGAAGTCGACGGTGATGTTGTTCTTGCGCAGAGAATAGGCATGCAGGTGTAAGGTGCGCTCGACGAGTTCGTTCAGGTCGACCTGGCTCTTTCCCGGCGCGGGGGGACGGGAGAAGTACATGAGGTTCTGCACAATCTCGGTGGCACGGCGGGCTTGCTGGTGCAGGATCGAGAGCTGGCGGTTGCGTGCTTCATTGGTCTCACCTTCCTTTAACAGATCGCTCATCCCCAGGATTGCCGTCAAAGGATTGTTAAGTTCGTGAGCGAATCCGCCAATCATCTGGCCCATGGCCGCTAATCGCTCGCTCTGAATGATCTGCTGCTCAAACTTCTTTTCTACCGTGATATCGCGCACCGAGATGATGACGCCACTAAGCTTGTTCTCGGTATCGAAGAGCTGGCTGGCGGAGGCGCGCATGGTTCGCCAACTTCCGTCCCGGTGGAGCGCTCCGTATTCTGACGAAGCAAAGAGCTGTCTTCCGGAGGCAACGTCGCGATAGAGCTGGAGAAATTCCGGAGAATGGTCCTGCATGTCCTCGATTTTCTTGCCGACAAGTTCCTCTGGCCGATAACCCAGCAAATCGCGAATGCGGGAGCTGGCAAAGCTGTAGCGCTCGTCCAGATCAACCACCAGGATCAGGTCCGGGAAGCTCTCCAGCAGTTTCTGACGGAACTGTTCCTGTTGCCGGATCCGCATCTCCATGGTCCGCTTCTCGGTGATGTCGGTGAGCGTGCCCTGGTAGCGGATGATGGCTCCATTGGTGTCCCAGACGGCGCGCGAGGTGTCGAAGCATACGGCGGCTGTCCCGTCCAGCCGGCGTAGCGTGACCTCGCGAGTGCGCACGCTACCGCGGTCGCCCGCCACGCGGCCCAACACCGGGCTTTGCCCTGAATCGAAATTCAAACTGTTGGGTTCGAGGGCAAGCAGTTCTTCCTTGTTGCGGTAGTGCAGCATGGCAACCAGAGCAGGGTTCACATCCAGGAGCTTGCCTTCGGGCGTGCTGAAGTACACTCCTTCCTGCAGAGTCTCGAAAAGCTCCGTGAAACGCTTCTCTTTCTCGCGCTCATCGGTCACGTCGTGAGCCAGGATGCTTGCCCCAACCACTTCGTCTGCTTTGACGATGGCATTGAGGACGCAATCGAAATAAAGAACGCGCGCGCTGTTCTTGAGTTTGACCGGGACCACACCCGACCATCGCCGGCGTTCCAGAAACCGCCCCAGCCCGGCCTCGACCTCGCTACGCACCGGCGTTTCGCAAAACTCGTCGAACTTGTGATTCACAATCTCGGCATAGGGCACCCGGAGCAGGTCGGAGAGTCGCCGATTCACGGTTCGGAGTGTGCCGTCCAATGAAACCGCGCACGCTACATCATCGAACGAGTCGATCAGTTCCTTGAAGCTACGCTGCGAGCGGAGGATCACCTGGCTGAGTTGGTCGAGCTGATCCTCGGAGGGGGTCACTCCTACCCGGTCCTGCAGGTCCTTCAATAGGACCTGCAGCTCGGAGACCTCTCTCCTGCGGCCATACGCGTACGCAGCGAACAGCACCGAGAGAATCAGCAAACCCGGCGCGATCGCCCCCAGATGGTAGGGAATGGATTGGAGACGTTCCCAGACAAGGACCGCTAAGGCCACCGCCAAGAGCACCATGAACAACAACGCGAGCCGCCACAGCCGGGTTTCTTCCCGCTCCAGGTGGCCCGGGGGACGCTGCGAACGCGGGGAAGGTTTCTCTTCCGCAGCCATAAAAAATTCTCCCGGATTCCGCCAGGATGGCAACTGGCAGAATCGGGGATGTAGTTGTCATCGTAGAGCACGCCGGGGAAAGTGAACAGCGTTCTCTGTTGGAAGTTTTGGTACGCATTTGCAAAGGAAGCGTTTACATCCGGTGCATTTGGCTTCCAGTTGCCGAAGCTCGAATTACGCTCCCGTCCCGCGCAGTAAGAAGAGCTCTCGCCAACTGTCACGCAGGCTGGTGACCACAGTCACCTGTTGTTCAATCGACGAGCGCCTACGCTGAAGCAGGGATTCGTGGACGGGCGTGCGCCTTTCCGGCCATGAACCGCCGTCGCAGCATGCTCTACAAGACTTTCAGCGCCGCGGTGTATGGCATCGACGCCAACATCATCGAAGTGGAGGTGGATGTCTCGGGCGTGAAATTGAATGAGGTGCACTTCCACACTGTCGGCCTCCCTGATGCCGCCGTACGCGAGAGCCAGGATCGCGTGCGCTCGGCGCTGCGCAATTGTGGTTACGACGTTCCGCCCACCCACATCACCGTAAATCTTGCGCCCGCTGACATCCGCAAGGAAGGCTCCGGCTTCGATCTTCCCATGGCACTCGGCATCCTCGGCGCATATGGAGGCCTGAACAAGAAGGAGCTCCTCGACTGCGTGTTCGTGGGAGAGTTATCTCTCGATGGCGGAATCCGCGGAATCCGGGGAACGTTGCCGATCGCCATCGAAACCCGCAGTAAGAAGCTCAAGCGTCTTATTGTCCCCGAGGTCAATGCCCGGGAAGCCGCAATGGTCAGCGGCGTCGATGTTTATCCCGTCAGATCGCTGATGGATGTTATTCATTTCGTAAACACCGGGAATGGCATCATGCCGCTCAAGGTGGACGGCGACACGCTTCTGGGCGATGCGCAGCACTACGCTGTCGACTTCAAAGATGTGCGCGGACAGCAAACCGCCAAGCGGGCTTTGGAGATTTCCTGCGCCGGCGGCCACAACATCCTGATGATCGGGCCGCCCGGGTCAGGGAAGACCATGCTCGCCAAACGCATGCCGACCATCCTGCCGCCCTTCACCTTCGAGGAGGCTCTCGAGACTACGAAGATTCACAGCGTCGCGGGCGTGCTCGATCCCCGGGCGGGCCTCGTCGGAGTGCGGCCGTTCCGGTCCCCGCATCACACCATCTCGGATGCTGGCCTCATCGGTGGAGGCGCCATTCCCCGACCTGGGGAAGTCTCTCTCGCGCACAATGGGGTGCTGTTTCTCGATGAGCTTCCCGAATTCCCGCGCAACGTGCTCGAAGTCATGCGCCAGCCCCTGGAGGACGGGACCGTGTCCATTGCACGCGCGTCCATGTCGCTGACGTTCCCCGCTCGCTTCATGCTGGCGACCGCGATGAACCCCTGCCCGTGCGGTTTCCATAACGATCGCACGCGCGAGTGCCGTTGCACACAGCCCATGATCCAGCGCTACATCTCGAAGATTTCCGGTCCGCTCATGGACCGCATTGACATTCATATCGATGTTCCGGCGGTGAACTACAAGGAAATGCGCTCCACCAGCGTTCCGGAGGGGTCGACGGAAATCCGCCAACGAGTAATTCGCGCGCGCCAGGTTCAACTGGAACGCCTTGCCAGCAGCCGGCAAAAGATCTACTGCAACGCCCAAATGTCTTCCAGCCAGGTCCGTACCTTTTGCGAGCTCAGCCCGGATTGCGAGCGCCTGCTGGAGCGCGCCATGACGCAGCAGGGTCTCAGCGCCAGGGCCCATGACCGCATCCTGAAGGTCGCCCGCACCGTCGCTGATCTCGAAGGGGTACCCGCGATTCAACCCAAGCACATTGCCGAGGCAATCCAGTACCGGACACTGGATCGGACATACTGGGCTTAGGGTCACTTTTCACAACAGAGACACAGAGAACGGCAAAAGCTTGACCACGAAGAGCAGCAAGTTCGCACGAAGGCTCTCATTAAAGCCTTTGTGATGCCTTTGTGAATCCTTGGTGTCCTTCGTCGTTGCGTTTGATTTTGCTCGAAGCTGCGGCCCTTCGGAAGAATCAGAGTCGACGTCGCCGGGCTTTCTTGCCCAACAGTTTCATGCCCACGGGAACCAGCGGGGGATTGTCGATCTCGATGATCTCCGCCCGTCGCACGACCGCTGGCGCCCGGTGGGTGTCGCGATAGAATCGCTGGATGCGCGCCATGGCCCTATCCACAATGCGGGCAAGATCATCTCCGTAATCGGCTGCCCGATTCTCGCGCAGCTTCCGTTTCGCCTTCTCCGCCGAAAACCAGGTGGGATTCCGATCCGCCTCTTGCGGGGTCGCCAAACGCGAGACCTCGCATAGATGAGCGTTGATCACAATTTCGATCTGGGGAGCATGGCGACCCCGCCCTGGCTTGATCCGGATGTAGCGGGCAAAGGCAGCTTCCTCGATGCGGCCGTGGACGCCGGCTTCTTCAAATGCCTCCAGCGCTGCCGCCTGCGCATGCGTCAGGCCCGATTCCACGCTGCCTTTTGGAAATGTCCAACGTCCATTGCGGGTTCGCACCAGGAGGAACTCGAGTCCGCCTTTGCTGATCTGGTAGCAAACGGCCGCAACTTGTTCCGATCCTCGCAGCCTGCGTAGCTGCTTTAAAGAAATGAAATTCATCCGCGCGTCTCGCTTTGGAGGCATGACCGATCTGATGAGGAACCGCAAATTTCCAGCATGCATGCCGTCAGAGTGACTGATGGCGCTCGCATCTGGCTAGAGCACAGCTTGGTTCACGGTTGGTTCGTGGAGAGTCGGGCGTCCGCACCGACTGGACGGGCGAGACGCCCGTCCCTCCATAAATTGCTGGAATCTTTCTGCGTACTTGCGCTTGCTGACCTGCTGCCAACATTATTTGCAGGTCCAGAAGATTTGCGAAGGAAGGGACTTTGGAAAACCTCTACTGTCTTCGCTGCAACCAGGAGCTTGAACCGGGCCATAAATCAGTGGCGGTCTATATGTTTGCGCAGACGGTCGGAATCCGGCCCCGCCAGAAATCAGCATCGCAGCGCATTTGCTTCTGTCCGCAATGTTGCGTCTCACTTGCCATGGGACCTCCGCCGGAAGGCGCTCTCAATATCGCGGCGTGGCAAATGATCCGCGACCTGGTGGGCTCGGATCCCGCTCTGAACCAGGCGGCTTGGGAGACTCTGCGCGGAGTTGTGGGTTTGCTGCCTGCGACTGGCACCGAGGGCAGCGATCGTCCTGCCCGTGCGGGATACTTCGAGTTCTGAGGGCACCCTGAAGCGAGGTGCACCACTCGCTTAATCGCAAAGACCGCCGCTAATGAATCTTGTCATTCCGGGCGCAGCGAGGAATCCTGGGGGAGTCCAGCTGAGAGTCCTCACTCGATCGAGATTCCTCTCTTCGTTCGGAATGACAAGCTTTACTCTTGAGGCGCCGTTCCAGCTTTATCCTGTTTGTCTGCGGCCCTCCGCCCTTGCCAGGCTTAAGAAATCATCCGCATGCGCCGCGTACAGCAAGGCGTCTTCGCGATCGATTGCCCCTTGCTGCACCAGTTGCTGCAATGACTCTTCCTGCGAGACCGAACCCTTGTTCTTGGTCATCGTGATTTCCTGATGCAAGTGCTGTAAAGCGTTTCTGCGAATGTGCTGGCGCGCCCCGTACGCGATCATCAGCAGTTCCGCGACCGGCACGCGACCGCCGTGCTTGCTGGGGAGAAGAACCTGCGTCAAAACCGCAGACAGCGCCATCGCCAGTTCCTGTCGAATCGTTGGTTGCCGCTCAGGAGGGAAGGAGTCCGAAATTCTGGCAATGGTCGAGGCGACATCCGTGGTGTGCAGGGTCGAGAGCACGAGATGGCCAGTTTCCGCGGCGGCAACCGCGATCCGCATGGTCTCCGGATCGCGCATCTCTCCCACCACGATGATGTCCGGCGCCTGCCGCAAAGCCGCTCGTAGCGCCGTGGGGAAGTTCGGTGCGTCCACGCCGATTTCCACCTGTTCGACGACACTGCGCAAGTGGGTGTGCTCGTACTCGAGGGGGTCCTCAATGGTTATAATGTGGCGCGCCTCGCGCCGGTTGATCTCATTGACCAAGGCGGCGACCGTAGTCGATTTTCCAGCGCCCGCAGGTCCGCCGATGAGAACCAGACCCCTTGGCAACTTTGACAAGACCTCTACCGCAGCTGGAAGATGCAATTCCTCGAGTAAGGGGACGCGCGCGGGGAGAGCTCGCACTGCCGCGGCTGCCTTACCCCGTTCACGGTGCAGGTTGATACGAAAGCGCCCCACTCCAGGCACCCGGTAAGAGGAATCCGAGATCTGCTCCTCCCGATACTGTCGCAGAGCGCGCGGAATCAATGCGGGCAGGACAGCGGCTTCGATCTGGGGGCCGGTTAATTCGCCCGATCCAATCGGCTGAACTTTCCCCTCGAGACGAATGCAGGCGGGCGCGCCCGAGATGAGCAGAAGGTCGCTGCCACCCTGTGCCACCAGGGTCGACAGCCATTCGTCCAGGTGTTTGGTGCCTTCGGCTCCTGGCGGGTTCTCTTCCGGAGACGCGGGCATGGCGCCGCTATCGAAAGTCGATTCCTTCATTTCTTTCTCACCAGGGCCAACACTCATGAAGCCAAGATATCAAAGCGGCTGAGACTTACCGCGTTCCTGACAGCGGTTTGGTAGACACTTTGCCCGCGTTCAGGGCTTCTCGTGCCGGAACTTCTGCGTCCGTCCCCCTCTCAGGAAGTGCTTGACGTTGCGTCTATTTACCATTACATTATGCGGTTCCAAAGGAATTACGTAGTCCGTTTTCTATCCGTACTTGGACTTGCCCCTGCTTCGAACCCGGGCCGGTAACCCAGAAAAAAGCAACTTTCAGGGTAGGTCGAGCATCTATTAGGGTGACCCGCGAAATCTGCGTAAACCCATCTCATTTCAGTGACTTACGTCTTTCTGGGGGCGGTCTGTCACGCAGCGAAGGGTGCAGCGAGTCATCCCAGAAAGTAAAGGAGAAGTTTAAATCATGCGTTCTGATCGCGTTTTTGAGGCTTTACATACTTTGCGGAATCGTTATATGCTCTGTCAGCTTGCCTCCAAGGCCACACGGAAATTTCACCGGCCTAGCACCCGCATTCAAGAAACAATGAATCAGGTATTGGACCGGATCGCGGGCGCGGAGCGGCAAGCGGTTCTATCAGAGCCGGAAAATTTCGCCGAGGCGCAACGGCGGGCTGCTTAAAACAGCCCCGCCTCCTGCCCCGCGAGTTGCAAGTCTTCCAGCCGCACCCCCCTGTACATTTCCCGTAGGTGATTAATGACCATCGCTGAACTCAAAGAAAAGAATATTACCGAGCTGACCAAGATCGCCCGATCTCTGGATCTGCCCGGGGCCAGCGGTCTGCGCAAGCAGGATTTGATCTTCAAGATCCTCCAGGCGCAGAGCGAAAAAGAAGGCCACATCTTCGCCGAAGGCGTGCTTGAAATTTTGCCCGACGGCTATGGCTTTCTCCGCTCGCCCGATTACAACTACCTTCCCGGGCCCGATGACATCTATGTCTCGCCCTCACAGATCCGCAAGTTCGATCTCAAGACCGGTGACACCATCAGCGGCCAGGTTCGTCCTCCCCACGAAGGCGAAAAATATTTCGCGCTGGTCAAGATCGAAGCGGTCAACTTTGAGTCGCCCGATGAAGCCCGTAACAAGATCCTGTTCGATAACCTCACGCCCTTATATCCGCAAGAGCGTCTGAAGCTCGAAACCGCGCGCGAGAATGTCAGCGCCCGAGTGATGGACCTGCTGACGCCGGTGGGCAAAGGGCAACGCGGCTTGATTGTCTCGCCGCCGCGCGCCGGCAAGACCATGCTGTTGCAGAACGTTGCCAACTCGATTACCACCAATCATCCGGAAGTGGTGCTGATCGTTCTGCTCATCGACGAGCGCCCGGAAGAAGTCACCGATATGCAGCGCTCCGTCAAGGGCGAGGTGATTTCGTCCACCTTTGACGAGCCCGCGGCCCGGCACGTGCAGGTTGCGGAAATGGTGATTGAGAAGGCCAAGCGACTGGTCGAGCATAAGCGCGATGTCGTTATCCTGCTCGACTCCATTACCCGTCTGGCACGCGCCTATAACACCATCGTTCCGCCCAGCGGCAAGGTATTGTCAGGCGGCGTTGACTCCAACGCTTTGCAGCGCCCCAAGCGCTTCTTCGGATCGGCTCGCAACATCGAGGAAGGTGGATCGCTGACCATCATCGCGACCGCGCTCATCGATACCGGATCCCGCATGGACGATGTGATCTTCGAAGAGTTCAAGGGCACCGGCAACATGGAAATCATTTTGGACCGCAAGCTGGTGGACAAGCGCACCTTCCCGGCGATCGATATTCAGCGCTCCGGCACGCGCAAGGAAGAGCTGCTGATCCCGAAGGAAGACCTGACCCGCATCTGGGTATTGCGCAAGGTGCTAAATCCGCTGAGCCCGGTGGAAGCCATGGAACTGCTGATCGAGCGACTGGCCAAAACAACGGCCAATAGCGAATTTCTGGCAAAGATGAGTCAACTATAGCAGGCTAGCCACACGAGATAGTGTTCGGAGGTGAAGGCGAGGACTTCGGTTCTCGCCTTTGTTTTTCGAAAGGAGAGTCGGCCGTCCTCGCCCGCCTGCAGTGTGGGACCTTCCCCTTGCTCTTAACCGCGCCAAAGACCTTGTTTGTCGAAGACTCAGCGTCGGGCTGCTTTGAGCACGCGCCCGCTCTCCACATATAATAAAAAGCTCGGTAAATTGCTTCCTTCACTCAGGGGGTTGATCGTGGCGAGTCGAACGGTGTTTGCCCTCATCATCGGTGTTGTCCTCACCATCGGACTCGGTCCCGCCGGCGCGCAGAACCCCAGATTTCCTCCCATGCCGCAGCCCGACACTCCGTCGCACGAAGACCCGGGAAAGTCGAAGCTCGAACGTGACATGGCCAAGAAAGCGAGCCAGGAACGCCAGGCTGCGCTCAAGCGCGATACCGACCGACTTTTCAAGATGGCCACCGAACTCAAGGACTACGTCGACAAGACCAACGAAAACGTATTGTCGCTCGAAGTGGTGAAGAAGGCGGAAGAGATCGAAAAGCTAGCCCACAGCGTAAAAGAGAAGATGAAGGCCAACTAGACGAGTGTCACGTATGTCGCTTGATCTAAGCCACAAAAAAAAGCCACTCGCGACGCGAGTGGCTTTCGTTTTCCGTAAATGGGTGCCGCTAGTCTGCGGCTGCGTGAATGGCCTTGGCGGCTGGCGCTTCTGATCCAATCCGCATGCCGTAAAACGAACGGTATACGAACGATGCAGAGATGAGGAAGAAAAGCAATGCGAACGCGTGCGTGATAGTCGTGCCTTTCTGGGCCAGCGATACGGCCAACTCCACCGCCAGCAGTCCGAACAGCGTCGTGAACTTAATCACCGGATTGAGCGCCACGGAGGAAGTGTCTTTGAAAGGATCGCCGACGGTATCGCCGATAACCGTGGCTGCGTGCAGTTCGGTCCCTTTCTGCTTGAGTTCGACTTCCACGATCTTCTTGGCATTGTCCCAACCTGCGCCTGCATTGGCCATAAAGATCGCCTGATAGAGGCCGAAGATCGCGATCGAGATGAGGTAACCGATAAAGAAGTAGGGCTCGACGAAGGCAAAGGCGAGTGTTCCGAAGAACACCGCGACAAAGATGTTGAACATACCTTTCTGCGCATATTGGGTGCAGATTTCGACCACCTTCTTGCTGTCGGAGACCGAGGCTTTCTCAACGCCTTCCAGCCGGATGTTGGCCTTGATGAACTCGACCGCCCGATACGCGCCGGTGGTGACGGCTTGCGTCGAGGCTCCCGTGAACCAATAGATCATTGCGCCGCCCGTAATCAGGCCGAGCATGAAAGGCGCGTGCAGCAACGAAAGATTATTCACATTCGTGGTCAGGCCCGCAGTGAGTGCCATGATGATGGAGAAAATCATCGTGGTGGCGCCGACCACCGCAGTGCCAATCAGCACCGGTTTCGCAGTCGCCTTGAATGTGTTGCCCGCGCCATCATTTTCCTCCAAAAGGTCCTTGGCGCGCGAGAAGTTGACATCGAAGCCGAAATTCTTCTTGATGTCCTGCGCAATATTGGGCACCTGCTCGATCAAGGACAATTCGTAAACAGATTGCGCATTGTCGGTGACTGGCCCATAAGAATCCACTGCAATTGTGACCGGACCCATGCCGAGGAAGCCGAAAGCCACAAGTCCAAAAGCAAACACCGCGGAGGCCACCATGAGCGGCGCCAGGCCCATGGTGCTGATGTAGTAGGCGATCGACATCAGTGTGACCATGGTCAGTCCCAGCCAATAGGCGGAGAAGTTGCCGGCCACGAAACCTGACAGGATACCGAGCGACGCGCCGCCTTCCTGCGCAGACTTCACGATCTCGCGCACATGACGTGATTCCGTCGATGTAAACACCTTCACCAGTTCCGGAATGACGGCGCCCGCGAGAGTTCCACACGAGATAATGGAGGCGAGCTTCCACCACAAAGACGTGTCGCCGCCGAGATCGGGAATGATGAGCGCGGAAACGATATAGGTCAGGACTATGGATACGATCGAGGTGATCCAGACCAGAGACGTAAGCGGAGCCTCGAAGTTCATGCGATCGGCGTTGCCATAGCGTGCCTTGGCAATGGCGCCATTGATGAAGTAGGCAGCGGCGCTGGCCACCAGCATCATGATGCGCATGACGAAAATCCACACCAGCAGCTGGACTTGCACGGTCGGGCTCTTCACCGCCAGGAGAATGAACGTGATGAGCGCAACGCCGGTCACGCCATAGGTCTCGAAACCATCCGCAGAGGGACCAACCGAATCGCCGGCGTTGTCGCCGGTACAATCGGCAATCACGCCCGGATTGCGGGCGTCGTCTTCTTTAATTTTGAAAACGATTTTCATCAGATCGGAGCCAATGTCGGCAATCTTGGTGAAAATGCCGCCCGCGATACGCAGCGCGGCCGCTCCGAGTGACTCGCCAATGGCGAAGCCGATGAAGCAAGGCCCGGCGTAGTCGCCCGAGACGAACAGCAAGATGAACAGCATGATCAGCAGCTCGACCGAAATCAGCATCATGCCGATGCTCATGCCCGCCTCGAGCGGAATCTGGTAAATCGGATAGGGCTTGCCCTTAAGGCCGGCAAAGGCCGTGCGTGAGTTGGCGAACGTGTTCACGCGAATGCCGAACCAGGCCACACCATAGCTGCCAGCGATGCCGACCAGGCTGAACATCAGGATGATGGGCAAGGTGACGCCAATGGACTTGCCCGGAACAGGCGACAGCCATCCGAAGTAAACGGCAATGATGACCGCAATAAAGGCCCAAAGAATAAGGATGAATTTTCCCTGCGTGATCAGATAGGTCTTGCAGGTCTCGTAGATCAGTTCCGAGATCTCGAGCATGGCGCGATGCACGGGAAGATTCTTGAGTTTCGTATAGATGACCAGTCCAAAAAGAAGCCCGAGCGCACAGAACAGCAGGCCAATCATCAGCAGCTTGTGTCCATCGATCGTACCCAGGAAGGTTACCTGGGACAGATCAGGGAGCTTGAGAGACGCTTCGCCGCCGACGCTCTCGCCGCCTGTTTGGGCGAGGGCAGCGGTGCAGCCAATGAGGAACGTTAGTACGAAAGCGGACGTAGTGGTGCGAATTCGCCGGCCCAGGGACGTAGTGATAGCCATCCAAGTGCGCATAGAGGAGTCCTCCGATATGAAAATCTTCGCGGGATTAAGAACGTGTCTAGATGCCTCGTACCGGCGTGGCTACTCCCCCGGAGGCCGATGCAATCGGCGGCCGGGTAAGCGCATTGCCGGTGTTCCGAACACGCTTCCACTGCAAGACATGAAAAGGAGTGCTGAGCTTGGCCGCGTCGGATTCAGTTCGCGTCGAACTGCCCGGCAAGGGGCACAACTGGCCCCTGAGCAGCCTCCGACGCAAAACGGGCCTTTATAGCATGCCCGAAAGGGCAGGTCAAACCCTCGAAAGTAGACGCCGTTCACGCATTCCACAGAGGTTTACAGCTGTTGCATGCATAGTGGCCTTGAACCAGGGCAAAACCACGATCCAAGGTAATGTCTAGCCCTATTTTCAGATAATGCGCTGCTTTGATATGATGACGAAGTTCGCTTTCGGCGCCCGGTTTTTCGAGGGAGCCACGACACTCCTCAGTAGCTCAATGGCAGAGCATCCGGCTGTTAACCGGAGGGTTGTAGGTTCGAGTCCTACCTGAGGAGCCATTCTTTTCTGTGACTTAAGACCAATCGCCCAACTTCCAAAAACGCCTATTGCTGTGCTGTTGCAATGTGGAAAGGGGTTTCAGCCACCACTGACGGCAGGGACTATCGAGATCTCGGATCCGGCGCGGACCGGACTCGCGAGTCCACCCGTATATCGGACGTTTTCGTCTCCAATGAAAATATTAATGTGTTCCCGCACTTGTCCTTGCTCGGTTGCGATCCGATCCCGAACACCCGGATAGAGTGTCCAGAGCGCCGACAACGCCTCGGCCAATGTTGTCGGCGAGTGCTTGATCTCGACCGTACTGTGTCCAGCGGTAAATTCACGCAAAGCACCCGGAATGTGAAAAGTGACCGACATGGATCACCTCTTCGAATGACGCGTCTTGCTCTTCGACTGAGATTGCGATCGACGGGAAGAGGCGTGCACAGACTTAGGCAACCTTGATTCTGAACCCGCGGAGGGATCCTCGACGACCGCATTCCGTACGCACACGACGGCTGGCAATCCTTCGAGTATCTTTTCCCACGTCCTTCCTTCGTCGCGGGAGCCGAACAGCTGTCCGCTTCGTGTGCCGAAGTAAATGCCGACCGGATCGAATGAATCCACTGTCATGGCGTCACGAAGAACTGTTTCGTAAGCGCGTTTTTGGGGCAACCCGCGCGCCAGCGGCTCCCACGAGGCGCCACCATTCCGGGTTCGATAGACTCGCAGCCGGCCGTCACATGCGCAACGAAACTGGTCCGACTCAACTGGAACGATATACACGTAGTCGGGATTTCTGGGGTGCATGATCATGGCAAATCCAAAATCGGAGGGCACTCCGTTGGCAATATCCGTCCAGTTGTCGGCACAGTCGTCAGAGCGATACAACCCCCAATGATTTTGCAGGAAGAGCCGTTCGGGACGAGCAGGATGCAATGTGATTTTGTGAACACATTGCCCGAACTCGGGATATTTGTCAGGCATGAACATGACGCGGACGCCCCGGTTTTGCGCGGTCCACGTAGTGCCCCCATCGTTGGTCCGGTAGACTCCTCCCGCCGAGATAGCCACATACATCTTTTGCTTGTCGCCGGGGTCGAGCACAATCGTGTGCAAGGCAAGACCTCCGTTGCCCGGCACCCAACGGGGACGATGGGGATGATCAAACAGGCCGCGCACCAAAGACCAGGTTTCTCCAGCGTCCCGGGTTTCGAAAAGCGCGGCGGGCTCTACTCCGCAATAGAGCACGTTGGGCTCGTCCGGCGGGCCGAGCGCGATCTGCCAGATGTTCTTCAAGGAAATGCCGGTATCCGGTGGAAATCGAACGGGAGCCTGCTGCGGGTTGGTCCAGCTCTTCCCGAAATCATCGCTCGATCGCACGAGCGTTCCCCAATAACTCTGCGTGGAAGCCCATATGCGGTGCTGGCTGCCGCGGCCATCATAGGCCATCGCGTAGACATTGTGGCCGTGGAAATAAGGGCCACCCACCTCCCAACGACTGCGCTGCGCATTGGAACGAAGGATGAATGCTCCTTTCGTTGTTCCCACCAACAAAAGAAAATCGCCCTTCCTGACGTGTGCGTGCCGCACACTGTGCAGCATCGTAGTTTTGGGTGGACTGACATCGCCTCCGGCATCCGCGGAAACGATGGCACCCGACTGAATCGCTTCCAGCGCTGCCTGAACTTCACCCGCGCGCTGATAACGCTGCATAGGCTCCTTGGCCATGCAACGTTGGATGATGCCCCAGAGCCCAGGTGGCACAGGAGGGCCGAGCGGATTCGGCATCTCGCGCAGGATGGCTGAGCTGATTTCAAAGCCGGTGCGGCCTTCAAAAGGCATGCGTCCAGACGCCGATTCATAGAGCACGACTCCCAGGGCCCACAAATCGCTGCGATGGTCGGCCGCATCGCCGCGCAGAATCTCGGGCGCCATGTACGGCAAGGTGCCGCTCACGCTGGATGATCCCTGCACGTTTGAAAAGGATCGGGTCGACGCCTCGAATATCCCGCTCCCTACCTGCTTCGCGAGCCCGAAATCCAGAACTTTGACCAGCCCGTCTGCCGTGACAACGATGTTCGCCGTTTTTAGATCTCGATGAATGATGCCTCGGTCATGCGCGCGAGACAGTGCGCTGGCAATCTGCGCGCCATAACGCATGACTGATTCGGACGGCAGCCCCAAGTCTCCTCTCATGGCGCTCAGAGATTTGCCTTCGATCAGTTCCATCACGATGTAAAGCTCGCCGTCTGTCTCGCCCACTTCGTGAATGGTGCAGATGTTGGGATGAGCAAGAGAAGAAGAAGCTCGAGCTTCGTGAAGAAGATTCTGGCCGACCGAGGAATCAAGACGAGTATCTTTATTCACCACCTTTATAGCCACATCTCGGTGCAGCACCTCGTCATATGCGCGATAGACAACCCCCATTCCTCCTTCGCCGATCTTGGCGACAATACGATAATGACCGAGTTCCTGACCTATCACGAGCCCTCACTTTCACGCCCATGCTAGGCTGTGCTTCGGACCTGCGTCAACGAGCGGGGAGCAAGGGACCACAAGCCGATCTTTGGGTTGTCATTTGGGCAAGTCTCAAGGAGCTACCGCGGTTCGCGCCGTAAGAGCGAGGTATCGCACTCGCTAATGGGTCGTGAGTTCTGGATCGTCCAGCAATGCGCGCGCTTGCGGACTGTCAGCAATTTTCTTTATTTCGATGTCATACCATCTCTTCAGCATGGTTTCGTCGAGCCCTCGGACGGTCCTATTGCTAAAAGCAAAATAGCTCCAGACCACTCCCTTGGCGCGTGCCGGCGCAGTGTTCAAGAAAAGTGTGTCGTCCTGTGCATATTCCGAGAACAGCATGACGTAATGCGCGGCCACGCTGGTACCAGCTTCCGAGGGGCTTGGGACATCTGAAGTATCGACAACACCCAAGCGCAGGTGCTTAGATTTCATGTCATCGCAAAATGCGCGGACCTCATTGTCGCGGCGAAGGTCGACCACGCGAGTCCAGATTCGCGAGCTTTTGGCGAGTCGGCTCAAGTGATTGTAGAGACCATCGTCAAAAAGATAATCAGACGCAAAGAACGGGTCGTCGGGGTGCTTTGGCTCCGTGTTGAAGTGTTGAAATGCGCTGTTCCATGCCCAGGTATTCTTCCGAACTTTTTGATCCCAAAAAGTCCAAGACGGGGGACTTGCGAGCGTTTCTTTATCCTCACCCGTTAGCTCTTGGGATCGTTGGCGCCAAACGTCTTGGGAAGCGTGTAGTCGAAGGCGAACGTAATCGGCCCGATCGGTACTCGCCGCAAGAAGTGCTCGATTGATGTTCGCAAAGCGAACGGCTTCTGGATCGTAGTCGATCACGATCAACGCCTGTGCCTCCGTCAGGGCGGCTCCAATGAAGGAGCGCTCCGTACCCACCGACACATACACTCCATGATTGCTCTTGCGGTAGATTGGTAATGCCAGGGCAGGATGTTGCTCATTCGGCGGAATGTAAACGCCTAAGGAAGGCTTGCGTTCCGGTGTCGGTAATCCGCTTGTCTGAGGATAGCAGAGTGTCCGCTGGGCAGCACAAACGACAGCAAGCCAAACAATTCGAATTGTCAGCGCACGCCACTTCCGCATCGCTTGCTGCCCGGAACCGGAAAAGGCACCGAGAGCTTATTTGGCTTAGTCAAAGTTGTCAATCCTTTGTACTCGTCCAGTAGATGGGTTGCGGGAGCATGGGTCATCGTCATCGTCGCGCGGCTTGTTGGTAGTAAACTTCAGAATTCGTCGGCCATGATGAGTGTTTCGTGAGTGTCGCATGAAAAAGCTGACCGCGAATGCCGATAGGGAACACTTTCAGAGCGAAGCGGATAAGTATGCCACCTACCTTGAAACCCCGGAAGGTCGGTTACGTCTCGACTTGCCCTTTTCTAACTTGCAGGAATTTCTGGCGCTGCCGCAGGGCAAAGCGTCTGTGCGCGCTCTGGATCTCGGGTGCGGCACCGGAGCGAACGGGTTGCGCCTCGCGCGCCTGGGCTTTCAGGTCACCCTGCTGGACTCCTCTGCGGCGATGCTGGATATCGCGAAACGGGCCGCGCAGGAAGAGGGCATTACTGAGAAAATCGAAACCAAACAGGGCGACGCCGACCGGTTTTCGAACATGTTCCACGAAGGTACGTTCGATGTAATTCTTATCCACAATGTCCTGGAGTTTGTCGACGACCCAGGGGCTGTGTTGAGCGGTGCAGAACGCGCTTTGCGAAATTCATCGGCGATACTGTCTGTTCTTGTGCGCAACCGCGCCGGTGAAGCCTTGAAAGCCGCTATCCTGGCGGGCGACTTGGCTGCCACCGAAAACAACCTCACCGCTGAGTGGGGCAATGAAGCTCTGTTTGGAGGCAGAGTGCGGTTATTTACGCCAGTCATGACACGAGCCATGCTGAAAGCGGCGTCGCTCGAAGTGATTGCGGAGCGCGGCGTGCGGGTCATGGCAGATTACCTATCTCCGCGCGTGTCCCTCAGCGCTGAGTACGAACGGGTTTTTGCACTGGAGCGCAAGCTAGGGAGCCAGCCGGATTTCGCTGCCGTCAGCCGTTACACGCACTACCTGGCACGTCGCGCAGGTCCAGTCTTGAAGGATGATTCATGAACACACTGCATTTTTCATCGACCACAAGCGACGTGGTAGCGCCTAAAGCGGGAATTTCGCTCGGACTCGGCCTCACCAACGAGTGCAATCTCACCTGTGCCTTCTGCTACCGCGATCCAACTCGCGCGGACCGTCTCTCCCTGGAGCAAGTGAAGGCAGTTATGGAACGCCTGCCCGTGCGCTCGGTGAATCTCGGCACAGGTGAGAACGGCATGCATCCGGACTTCAAGGCAATACTCGCCTACCTGCGCACCCGGTCCATCAAGCTCACCATCACTTCTAATGGGCACAGCGTGGCCATTCTGGAAGATAACGAATTGCGCGCTTTTCACGACATCGAGTTCTCTCTCGATTACCCGACACAAGCCGAGCAGGATGCACAGCGCGGATTTGGCAATTGGGAACTCATCCAGCAACAGGCGAAACGCTGTGTGCGGCTGGGTAATCCTGTAACCATCATTGCGGTCATGATGAAATCGAATTACTTGCGCTTGGCAGATGTGGCTCGCGTGGCCAAACAGTTTGACGCTCCCCTGCGTGTGAACGTGTACCAGGCCGTGCGGTCTGACGCTTATGCGTTGTCATACGAAGAGTATTGGGAAGGATTCCGGCGCCTGTTTGCGGAGACCGATGTGATCGCCATTGGGGAACCGCTAGTTCGAGCTATGGCGGGGCTCCCACCGCTCCGAACGGCTTGTGGCGTTAGCACCATACGGGTTACACCACGAGCCACGACACAACCCTGCGTTTATTGGCCTGGATCGGGTGAACCGCTTTCGGATTTGATCTCTGCAGGATCCGACATTCTGAACTCAACACCCTTCGAGCAGGCACGGACCCTTCCCCAAGCTTGCGAGCCCTGCGAATTCCGGGACTCATGCCACGGCGGATGTGCTGGACGGCGCCGCTTGCAAGCCGCACTTCTACAGCCTGATTCTTATTGTCCGATTATTCGCGGGCAGCGCCCCAGGCTGGAGGTTCGCATGGCCGCTAACCGCGATCTGCCCAAGTTGAGCAGTTCGTGTACTACTGTTGTAATTGCCAGGTAGTTCGATTTATGACGGCCGACATCAACTATTCGAAATAAGCCCGCCTTTCGTTTACTCTGCTTTCATCCAGGTATCCGAGCCTGTCAGCTTAACTGACACGTCAGAAATGGAGATGTGCAGGGGCTTGCCATCGGCGTTGCCGCGATGCTCCGTTGAGATCAGCAGAGGACCTGCCTTTTTGTAGCCTGACCAGGTTGCGGTGACGAGGCTGGGCTTTTTGTCCCCGCCGTGGTGGAAGACAAGTACCTGGACTCGGTTGTCTTTGCCGACGTACAGGTCCCAGGTGTCACCGGGCGTGTAACCGCCCAGCTCCGCTGGATATTTCACGGAGACTAACGTGGCTGAACCGGCGCCTGTCGGCAGTTTTTTCATGCCTTGATCCGTAACGGTGGCGCTGGTGTCCCAGTAAGCGTGTAAGGGGAACAGGAGCCAATAATTATCGTTGGTGAAACCTGCGTCAGTCTGCTTTTTCACATCGTCAGCCTGCGGGTTGATCTCCGATCGCATGTAAGTAACCTTGACCGGTTTGCCGTCCTTGTCTTTTCCCTCGTAGGAGACCTTGCCGGTCTTGGGCTCCCACTCCCAGATGCGGGAAGCTTTAAAGAGTCCGGTGATTTCTCCGTTCCAGGTGTAGCGGATCGCTTCGACTTGATTCCACGAATCGAGACCATAGGTTTTGGCGACCTGTTCGAGAATTGGCGGGCGCGTCTGCCCCCAGGAAGTTGCAGCAAGGACCAGCACGGCTAAAACCAGAAGACGAATCATCGAAACACGATTCGATTTTGTCATGGAGGTTCCCCTTTCATAGATCGGACGGATGCTGCCTTGGATGTCGGACAAAGGGTTCCGGATACAGAAGTGGTCCGCCGGCGCGCTGCATTTTACTTTAATCGGTAGAGCGCGCTTAGGCTCGTCTGCTCCGGCGCAACCACATAATCGCACCGGCCATAGCGACGGACCCGTATTCTAACAGCATAATCCAGCCGGGAACCAACCACGGGCGTCCAAGTGTGCGCAGATGCCAAACGTAGTAGGTAGGGATAATGCTCAGGGTCCAGATGACAATCGGCAGGGCGGAGGACGAACGCAGGAACGGTAGCAGCCAGAGCAAGTACCATGGATAGACGACCGGTGCACAGAGGAGCGATGCTGCCATGGGCCAGGCAAATGCGTCCGAAGACCACGCTGCGCAATTTCTTCTCAGCCACACCGCGGTAAGCAAGCCGACGAGTACCGTCAACCCAACTACAAACTTCGGCTCCGCCACTCGCTCCAGCGTTGCAAACAGCGGATCGTTAAAGCGAAAACTGTGCAGGTAGGTGCCGAGCGAACCGACAGGAATGCGGCCATGGTTGAGAAATGGTATGTATAAGGTTGCCGGCACGACTGCCGCCAGCACAGCGTCGCGGGCACGAACACGCTTCCAGTAGAGCGGCAGCAGTACAATCGGGAGCAATTTCACTGCAACCGCTAGCCCAAATGCCAAGGCCGCAACGGTACGCCAGCGGCGGCCCAGCGCCGCGACGGACACCAACAGCAACAGTAGCCCGACAATATCGATGTGCCCGCTGCCCGCCACCTCCGTCGCGAGCAACGGGTGCCAGGCATACGCCAGTACCCAGTGCTCTCCCTGCTGGCTGCTGCGCAAGACGTCGAGTAACACGAGAACAATTACCCAGGCGCACAATACAAACGCCGTTTTCAGCGCGAAGGTAGACTCGTGAATCGCCGTTACGGAGCGAAAGAAAAGTTCAGCGCCTGGCGGGTACGGGCTCGGGAGATAAGCATTGTTCAGCGTGCGGGTTTCGGGCGTGTGCAACCCTTCGAGTGCAGGGTCGCTGGGAACGAGAATGTAAGGGTTATAGCCAAGCCGTTGCACGCGGCCATCCCAAACATAGCGGTGAATGTCATCGTCTGAACCCGGCGGCAGCCGTAGAAATAGAAGATGCCACACAGCAGCCAGCCCGAGCCCGATGAGGATGACGTGCTTCGGGAAACTTGGCGTGGAGAGAAACTCGCGGATGGCGAGCAGATACGCAACGCCGGCAACTGCAAGCGGAACGAGGAAGGGTGGTGTGCCCCGGCTGCTGAACTGGCGTGAGCACATTATCAACGACACCAGCAAGACAACCCCGAGAATGTAGAGCCTGCGGGGTGGCGTGAGCCTCACAGTTCTCCGAGCCGCAGCTGCTCGACCACTTGCCTCCACTGCACCAACCAGGCGGCCGTTCTCGGTGCCCTCGGCGGAGAGAGCCGCAGTTCCTCGTCGAGCCGGATCAAGTCGGACGCCACGTCGATGTCGTAAAAGGGATCTGCGAGCCGTACTGAAAGCCCCTGCGCCCGGACGCGTCCCAGGAGTGTCTCAAGCGCACTCGACGTTCCCATCCCATCGCCGTTGAAAAGTCCAGGATGGGTAGCCTTCGCTCCAACCAGATAGTAACCTCCGTCGTGTGTCGGTCCGATAACCACATCGCACGTAGCGAGGGCTTCGAACGCTCTCTGCAATACCGATGCTGGCAGATGTGGGCTGTCGCTGTTGAACGCGATGATGCGCTGCTGACACGTCGCCGCGAAGTGCGCGAATACCGAGGTAAGGCCTGCAGCAAGGCCCTCACCCGTCTGCGCTACGACGCGCACCGAATCACCTGCCAAGCGCGCCAGATCGTCGACATCCGAGGCAGGGCACATAATCGCGACCTCAACGTTGCCCACCGACTGTGCCAGCGTCATGGTGTCGTCCAGAAGACAGCGATAAAGCGCCGTGACAGCAGGCGGAGGAAGACAATGTGCCAGCCTGGTTTTGACCGTGCCAGGCTTCGGTGCCTTGGCCATAATGACCAACGTGCAGTCCCCACCGCGTGTACCCACTTTAGCCTGGCTGGAGGATTCCATAAGCGATTGCCGTTCAGACCTCACGCCGGCCGCGGCGTGCCAGCCCGTCGACGGCGAAAATAATAACGCACTATGCGGCTGAGAATGAACCACGCCGCTCCGAGCGTGCCTCGCACGGTTCCACTGATCTTCGATTTCCCAATGCGCGGATAATAGCTGACCGGCACCTCGACAATGCGGAATCCCTTGAGGGCGCCCTTCAAGATCATTTCTACTGCCCAGCCGTACGTGGCCTCTTCGAGCGCGAGTTCGCGCAGGACATCGGCGCGTGCCGCGCGAAACGGGCCGAGGTCACTGATCCTCACTCCATACAGAAGCTTGATCAAGCTGGCCGCCAGCCAATTACCAAACACAGCGTGCCACGGTAGCGCCCCGACGATACGTTGCTTCCCGAGACGCGACCCCAGTGTGATATCCGCGCGGCCTTCGGCGATAGGAGCGAGAAGAAGCGGTAGTTCAGCCGGTCGATCACTGTAATCCCCGTCGAGGAACACGACTACATCGGGTGCATCGGCGATGGCGAGTCCTTTGAGGCAAGCACGGCCATATCCGCGGTGAGGTTCGTGGACGACGCGCGCTCCCATCTTCGCCGCGATCTCGGGTGTGCCGTCAGTTGAGTTGCTGTCGACCACCAGCACCTCGGTGACGAGATCGGCGGGGAGATCGGCGAGAACGCGGCTGATGGCCGACGCTTCGTTGCGCGTGGGAATGATGACCGACACTCGCACTGGGACTTGGTTCAAATCACCACCACGGAGAAGACGGCCGACGCTCCGCCAGCCATGCGTCTACGCCCCACGCTCTGCCCGCGCGCCCGACCGCGAGCGCAAGCGATGCGAGTACCGGAACCAGCAGTTCCCAGATCCACGCCGTTCCCCACTCTGAGACCCAAAGGCTTCCGAGGTACAAGAAAGCCACGAAAGCGGCTGGGCGCGTGAGCAGGCCGATGACCAGGAGTACACCGAGCGAGATTTCCGTCAGGGCTTGCATGGGAGCCGCCATCGCGGCATGGCTCGCCGCCAGGCCCATGACAGCCTTCCACGCAGCCGGCGAGTGACTATGTTTGATGTAGTCGTTGATGAGGCCAGCGTAGCCCGCGGGAGTGTACAGACCTTTCCCCAAATTCTCGAAGAAGACCCACACCAGCATCGCGCCGATCGTCACCCGCACGATTGCGAGACCGTTTGCCGCTCGCGATTGGTAGGCCACCTGTGTTACCTCATTTGGCACTGCCGTTATGTTCGTAGTCATCGTGAACCTCGCAATTCAATGGATGGTACACCAGATTAAAAGCTTCAACAGACGTCAACATTCTTTCAGCAAAGATCGGATGCTGCTTGCCGCTAAAATCCGCGTTCCTCGCTGTCTGACAGCTAGGGTCGGCTGCTGGTAGAATCTCGACCTATGTCCCTGGTGCAACTTCAATTCCCACTCATGGTTTTACATGCACCAGCGCACTCTCTTCGCGCACCGATTCCACACCTCAAAATCGACCGCTCAATTGCAAGGAGTGTCTCCATGAGGCTGCGAGTGCTCTCGTCGTTGTTGGTCCTCTTTTTTCCCGCGTGTCTGTTGGCCGCCGAGGCCCCTTCGAATGCGCAGAAGTTCAGCCCGCCAGCGCGCACCTTTCGCTTTACATACAACTTCGCCGTGAAGGATATTCCCGCCGGCGCGAAGCAAGTGCGCGTGTGGGTTCCAGTGCCGCAGACAGACCAGCATCAGACTGTGCGGGTTCTGGCCGTCAAAGCTCCGGCCAATACCCAGATGACGCGCGACCCCGAGTACGGCAATCAGATGATGTACGCCGAGATCCAGAACTCCCCTCCGGGGAAGGCAGAGTTCACCCTTGAATACCAGGTCACGCGCCGGGAATACTCGCGCGGCGATTACGCGCAACTGCAGCGCAAAGACCAGAAGCCTAGCGTCGTGTCCGCGTCGATGCACCGGTTGGTCGCGCCCGACAGTTTGATTCCTACGGATGGCAAGATCAAGGCGCTGGCGGTCGACGTAACCGGATCGCAGACCGGTACGATCGCGAAAGCCAAGGCTGCCTACGATTACCTCTTCACCAATATGCGTTACGACAAGACGGGCTCCGGTTGGGGACGGGGTGATGCGCTGTGGGCCTGCGACGCCAAGCACGGCAACTGCACGGACTTCCATTCTCCGTTCATCGGGATGCTGCGCGCTGACGGGATTCCGGCGCGCTTCGATATCGGCTTCCCTTTGCCGGAGAACAAGGATAAAGGTGATGTCGCCGGCTATCACTGCTGGGCCGAATTCTATGCAACCAAAACCGGCTGGATCCCCGTTGACATCTCGGAGGCCTGGAAAGCCAAAGAGAAGGAAGATTATTTCTTCGGCACAGTTGACGCCAATCGCGTCCAATTCTCCACGGGACGCGACATCATGCTGTCTCCTAAGCAGGATGGCCCGGCGCTGAATTACTTCGTCTACCCCTATGTCGAAGTCGATGGCAAAGCTTACGAAAAAGTCGACAAGCAGTTCAGCTTTGCGGAAGTAAAAGACTCGGAATAAGCGCGCGACAGTTCGAGACTGAAATTGACAAAGGGGACAATGGATGTATATACATACAGTATGGAAACAAGTGTTTCTCTACGGCAGCCCGCGGATTCTCTCTTCGAGTTGCCCTGTGCATGCCAGAACCTGCGCCGACTCAGCCGGGTGATAACGCGGATTTATGATCAAGAGCTGCGCAAGGCGGGACTTGAGATTACGCAATTTGGTTTGCTCACGGCATTGGCTACGACCGGAGAGGCTAATCAAAAACGGCTCAGTGCGGGCTTTGCAATGGACAGCACGACCTTGACAAGGACGTTAGGCCTTCTGCGCAAGCAGGGTTGGGTTCAGGTGAAGCGCGGAAAGGACAGGCGGGAACGCTTGTTTAGCCTAACCCGAGCAGGCAAGCGGCAAATGGTCAAGGCTCAACCGTACTGGGAGTTGGCAGAGCAAAAACTGCGTCGAGAACTTGGCGATGCTAGGTGGAAACAAATGAAAGAGACGGTATCGCGGGTGACAGAAGCTGTAATGGCGACGTGATTTTTTGTAACCCATATATATGTATATACATCTATTGTGACGAGGGTCAACTCTCCAAAAAAGGAGGTCTTATGAAAATCTCCATCTTCCGTTTGTTGGCTGTGCTCCTGTCCATAGTCGTGGTTGTCTGCCTGCGTGGAGCGCCTGCCGGCTCTGTCCCAGGGAATTCTGGCCCTCGTCGCCCGGAGCTCGAATATTTCAAGGCCATCAACACCGTCGCGCCGTCGCAAGACCCGCAGATCCTGTTTCTGCTGATGGGGCACTATTCGAATGCCAACCTGCAGAATGATGGCGTGGAGTTTTTCTCGGCACGGCTGAAGGAATTCGGGCCACGTCTTTCGGATGCTCAAAAGTCCCTGTATCTGAGCGCCATTGGTTTGTTGCGAGCTCAGAATGCCTCTTCGATCTCGTTTCTGCACCGAATCGGTTACGTCAAAGACACCATCGCGATCCTGGAACAAGCGCGGCAACTTTCCGGAGGGCAGATCTTCGTTGTGAACTGGATTGTCGGTATCGTCTATACGGAGCTTCCCGGCTTTTTTCACCAGCAAAAAGCAGCTCAGGACGAGCTGAACTGGTGCGCGGAGAACGCCAGCAAGGCGCCGGACCCGGGCTGGCTGCGGGAGGTTTACTACCACCTTGGAAAGCTCGCTCTCGCCCGCGGAGAACAAGCCAAAGCACAGGACTATTTGCGACGAAGTGGCTACAAGGACTTCAGCAGCCCGATCACGCTGACCACTCCTTTTTCTGAGGATGTCATGTCTGGACATGCTTTCGCGTCGCGGCGAATCAATGAAATCGTCCCGCGCAGGGTGTACGTGCTCTCCGGTTACGAGTTCACGGAATATTATTTCGTGGTCACAGACGATGGACGGGAGTTGATTGGGATCGATGCTGGCACCCGGCCGGACTCCGCGAAGGAAGCCTACGAAGCATTGCGAGCGTATGCGCCTAACCTGCCGGAGCTGACCACCATCTTTGTAACCCACTCTCACTGGGACCACGTCGGCGGACACTCATACTTTCAATCCCTGAATCCCCGTGTGCATTTCTATGCCCGGAGCAACTATCAAGAAGAGCTCACGGGCGAGCTGAATGGACCAGGAATTTTTGGCCAGCGCTTTTTTGGTAAGCGCTTTAACGTCGACGACGTAAGCAACTTCAAGCCTGACAAAACAATCGACCGTCGGACCGAGCTGAAGATCGGGGGAACGCGCATCGAGCTCATCCCAGTGCAGGGGGGAGAAACCCACGACGCGATGTTCATCAATCTGCCGGATCAGGGTGTCCTGTTCGTGGGAGATTTCATCATGCCTTATCTGGGAGCACCCTTTGTGGAGGAAGGCGATCTGCAGGGACTCCTGGATGCGATCGACATCGTGGTTCGGAAGAATCCACAGCATATACTGCACGGCCACGAGCCACTCACGCGGAATTTCGGGTCCCCGGCCATGTTGGCACAACTCAAACTGGACCTGGGCTGGCTGCGCGAACAGGTACTAAACTCGATCCGCCGGGGCGAAGAACGCGCTGTAATTCAACAGGCGAATTTGATTCCCCCGGATCTCGTTACCGGCAATCCCGCTGTGTTTTTGCCGTATTTTATTATGCGTGAACATGTCATCGATCGCCTGTATGACCAGAATGTCGGCTATTGGCAAGCCGACCTGGAAGGCCTCGACCATCTGAGTCGCGCCGATCGCACAGAACTCCTGGTTGACTATCTGGGATTGTCAGAAAGGCAACTGACAAACGCAGTGGAACGTTTGGCCGCGGACGGCAAATACGAACTCGCAGCCTCGTTGCTGGAATCATCCGAAAGCAGGTTCGAGCACAGCGAGTCTGTCGCCAAGGCCAAGCGCCTCGTCTACCTGAAATTGATGGAGAAAAATCAGAACACCGACCCGTTCAAATTCATTCTGTACTCAGCCAAGATCGATGAACCGACCTTGCAGATGTCCACTGGCAAGTGATAAACGGGAGCTGTCCTTCTCGTCTAGCCTGGGGACCTGGGAAATCCCCAGTTGCTAGAGATGGAGACTGGGTCAGAGGCTCTATAGGAGAGGAAAGTGACTCTCGACACCGAACAGCTTAGCGGCCGATTAAGCGAGCGGCTTTCCGAACCGGCGATGCTGGAGTTTACGAAACGATTAATCGCAATCCCATCGGAAAATCCACCCGGGAATGAATACGAAGAATGCTCTCGCACGCTTATCGATGAATTGCGCAGGCTCGCTTTCGACGATGTGAGACGCGAAGGCGCGTGCGTTCTCGCGTCGGCTGGATCTGGCTCGCGAACCCTTTATTTCAGCGGTCACTACGACGTTGTGCCGGCACAGAGCCGGGCTCAGTTTCAGCCGCGTGTCGAGGGTGCGAATCTGTTCGGGCGCGGCTCGTCGGACATGAAGAGCGGGTTGGCTGCGATGATGCACGCAGCGGCGGCGGTACGGGATGAGGGACTGCTTGGTACAGGCCGTATCGGGATCGTGCTCGTGCCCGATGAAGAGACAGCCGGTCCGCGTGGGTCGCGCGCTCTTAGTGCCCGTGGGTTGCTGGGTACAGACGCGATCGGCATGCTCACTCCCGAGCCGACGGGTGGCGTCATTTGGAACGCCAATCGGGGAGCTATTTCGCTTCGCGCCACTATGCGTGGGAAAGCGGCACACGTTGGTCGTCAATTCGAGGGTCTAAACGCATTCGAGCGCGCCCTACCTGCGATGGTCCGCCTGGCCGAGATCAAGAAGGAGGTAGAGCTTCGCGAAACCCAGCAGAACATAGCTCCGGCGGCTGCGCGAAAGTCCATTCTGCTGCTTGGCGGGCGAGTCGAGGCCGGCACGAACTTTAATGTGACCCCCGAATTCTGTTCTTTCACGATCGACCGCCGTCTAAATCCCGAAGAAGACCTAGAAGAAGAAAAGCGCCGTCTGCGCGATGCGCTGGAAGGTTTCGAGATCGAGGTCCTTCAAGAGGAACCGGCGGCAGCAACTTCACCAGGAGATCGGCTCGGCGTAATTCTGTCACGGCACATTGACAGCGTGACCGGAAGGGAACCCGCCTTCGAGATGTGCCCAGGTTTGCTTGAAACAAGATTCTATGCGGCTCGCGGCACACCCGCGTTCGCCTACGGACCGGGTTTGCTGACGGTGTCCCATGGGCCGAACGAGTTCGTTCCCATCCGCAACATCGCTCAATGCGCATTGATCTACGCGCTTACGGCGGCTGAGATGCTGGGGTAAGGGATAGCTGCTAGCAGTAGATGTGCTATCCAATCCAGAGTGTATCCACCCCAGACATGGGTTCTGTTATAATGTCTTCGACGCTTTTGTCACGGTTTGCTCGTCACGCGGTGGTCACTCTTTCCGACCAGATTCATCTCCGCCTTTCCTGCCCGCCGTTTTGCTAGCGCCAAAATCTAAAACCAAATGTGAGCGGCGGCGTAGCTCTCGACGTGTGTCAGAGTGTGCGTGACCAAGCCTCTCCAGAAAGAAACACAATTCGAATGACCACTTTTTCACAACTGCCGCTGTCCTCTGTGTTACAGCAGAAGCTGGCGGCTGCTCAATTCACTAACCTCACACCCATCCAGGAACGCGCGATTCCTCCAGCTCTGGAAGGCCGAGATGTTATCGGCACTGCCCAAACAGGCACCGGCAAGACATTAGCGTTTCTCATCCCGCTTATCGAGACACTGCAGCGGGAGCCGGCGCGACATACGATTGCCCTCGTGCTGTTGCCGACCCGGGAACTTGCAATGCAGGTTCATGAGCAGTATGAGCAACTTCGCACCAAAGCGATGCCCAAGGCCGCGCTGGTTATCGGCGGCGTGTCGGAGAGGGCGCAGATTCAGGGTCTGCGCGCTGGTTCGGGATTAGTAATTGCTACTCCCGGACGCTTGCAGGATCTGATGACTCGCAGGTTCGCCAACCTGAATCAGATCAAAATGCTCGTGCTCGATGAAGCCGATCGCATGTTGGACATGGGATTCTTGCCCGCGATCCGACGCATTCTTTCGACGCTCCCAGCGCAAAGGCAGACTCTCTGTTTTTCAGCCACGCTAGAGCAGTCCGTCGCCGGGCTGGTGAACGATTACATGCGCGACCCGGTGCGGGTTGCCTTGGGTTCGGTGCTGAAGCCTGCCGAAAGCGTACAGCTCAAGGCCTACGAAGTGCGGCCCGGAGAGAAACTCGAGGTTCTCCGTCAGTTGCTCGATTCAGAAAAGGGGCAGACGCTGATCTTCACGCGCACGAAACGTGGCGCGGACCGGTTGGTCAAGGAACTGGCGCGCGAAGGATTCAGCGCCAGCGTGATTCATGGCGACCGCTCGCAATCGCAGCGGAACGGAGCGTTGAGCGGGTTTCAGGAAGGCCGATTCCAGGTGCTGGTGGCCACCGACATTGCATCGCGTGGCCTGCATGTGGACGATGTAGCCCACGTCATCAACTATGACGTACCCAAGATGGCGGAAGACTTCATCCATCGCGTGGGTCGCACCGGCCGGGCAGGACTGCAAGGGTGCGCTACGACGCTGTGCGCCGGCGCCGAGGTTCTGGAGCTTCGCAATATCGAACGCGCGTTGAAGCTGCGCATCGAACGCGTGCAGATCACTGCTTCAGCCGTGGATGTATCGAGACGCATCATCCAAAACACTCTCGCATCGCGGACGTTGACTGCCTTGCCGGGAGAGGTGTTCGGGTAACGCGGTAGGAACTAAGCGGATTCCGTCCGACTGGCTCGCTTTGGCGCTCGGCTCTCAAGAACCGAGCGCCAGCGAGAGACTAAGGGTGCTCGCAAAAACGAAGCGAATTTCCGAATTGTTTAAAAGGGTTTCTTAAACATTGGAGACGGTTCGACACCGTCAGGCTCGTCCGAGCCGATCTGGAACATGGCTGCCTGGGCTGCCGCGTGTTCGCGCAGCTCGGCCATCTCGTCGACGCTACCTTCGACGGGCTTTTCCTGTTTTCGCTGGTTCCTGCGCTCTGCCTTGTCCCGTTGTTTCTGTTGCCGTGTCTGTTCTTTCTGGCGCTTCGTAAACGTGGATCTGCCTCGTGGCATATCTGTCTCCCAAATAGTTTGTTGTCGTGGCGCACCGGTAGTGTCGACCTAGAATTACCGGACTTCTCGTTGAAAAGGATTCTACCAGCGTGGTTCGCGAGGTTGACGCGCGTGGCCACGATAATCATCGCGACCGCCACGCCCACCGCCGCCACCAAAGCGCTGACCGCCGCTACGGGGCCGGTCAGACTTGGGTTTCGCCTCGTTGATTGTTAACGGGCGGCCGCCCAGATCGCTTCCATTCAATGCAGCGATGGCCTTGTCAGCTTCACTGGCATTGGTCATTTCTACAAACGCAAAGCCCCTCGATCGTCCCGTATCCCGGTCCGTCACAAGGCTGACCTTCTCAACGGCGCCATGCGCCTCGAAAACGTTGCGCAGTTCAGCCTCGGTTGTGCTGTGGGGTAAGTTACCGACGTAAAGATTCTTCATTGCATATCCTTTCCTAACAAGTCATCTCTCAGCAAGTCATCCAGCTTCCGGGATTCGGCAGCGGCGTACTCTGCATATCGGGTTTCGAGATCGCGTGGCGGCGCGGGCCTGCTTCGCATTGCATTGGTTCGGGCGTGGGATGCGGCCCGGACTGCGGAGATTCGCCGCGAAGCTTCCACGAATCCCCAGCGCCGGGGCAGATCGCCGAGATCCGCTGAAAGCGCCGCTCTCACATCCGCTCTCGGAGCGTCCTGAGGGTCCTCATGACTGGGAAGGTCTGGACCGGGCGAACCGGAGAGGTACTCGGGTTTTCCGACCAGAAAAGCAAATCGCTGGCGGGGTGCAGCGGCGCGAAGATCATCGCAAAACTTGTCGCGGCTGCCTCGATGGTTTTCGATGTTGATAAGAACCAGGTCGTACAGGTCAACCTTCCACCAGCAGCGGGCTTCGCCAATATCAGCGGCGGAGTCGACTTCGACGCCAAGTCTTCGCATAATTTCGGCGCGCAGTTCACGTTTTCGAGAAGAGGCGTCAATCAGGAGTACTCGCTTCTTTCGGTCTGCGCCGGGGATGGGCGCCGAAACCTTGGGTGTCAGCAGCGAGGTCGTCATGCGGGCACCGATCTTGGCGACATTGCAGCTGAGCCTTTCGCCGATTTGCCTTGAGCCGCTGCCCGTGCCAGCAGTTCACGTGTTCGTTTCCGTCGAGCGATTTTCTGCTTGCGTTCCCGGTTGTATCTGGATTTGTCGCCATTCAGTGCAGACATAGATAGATGAACTCCCCTTATTTGAGCTGGTGAAAAAGGTCGCTAGGCGGTGAGCTTCGTGACTCGCGTCAGGATGCAGAACGTGGAACTCTGTGCGTTCGGTTGCACAACCGGGCTGAATGGTTCTGGAAAAGCTGCTGATGCAAGACGAACGCCTCCCGATCTCTCAATCGCGAAGGCGCAAGCTGCTCAGATGGCGTGTCTTCGAGGTTAAGTAGCCTCTAGTATACAGCTGTTTAAGCTATCTCGCCGGGAAATTGCGAGGTCACCCCGCAAGCCTGGATGAGCCTAAATGATTTCAATTGCGGGAGTTTGTGCGATGCTTCGAGAGTGCCTGGCGAATCTGCTGCGAAACTGTTGTGCTAGCTTCCGCATGTGAGTGTGCGTCGCGTGCGTTCGACGGCGAGCCACTGTCACAGGCGGGGGGATGCCCGCCTCTCCACAGGCGCGGAAGGCCCCGCCTTTGTTTGTTCGCTGGCGTACAGTGTCACTGGTATTGTGCTTCTGCACAACGGGGAATAGGGTCAAGACATTCACCCTTTCCTCGTAGCCGTCCGCCGTCTTGCACGATGTGGCCCCGGCCAGCAACCTGCCAAGGGCGTGGAGGCGGCAATGCTTCCCAGCATTTTGATTGTCGACGACAGCTCATTCATCCGTCTTTTGGTCCGGCGTTGCATCGAGGCGAACACTGCATGGAACGTATGCGGCGAAGCAGAAAACGGCAAAATTGCCGTCGAGAAGGTAATCCAACTGCATCCCGATATCGTGATTCTGGACTTCCAGATGCCCGTGATGAACGGATTAGAGGCCGCACGTCAAATCACGAAAATCGCTCCGAACACCGTCTTGTTGATGTTCACCATGCATAAGTCCGAGCAACTTGCGCAGGCCGCAAAAGCCGCGGGTGTCCGAGACGTTGTTTCAAAGTCCGACAGCGTTACCGAGCATCTACTCGCTTCTTTGCGAAGTATGGAAGTCGGCGCCTAGTCTTACGGATGCGATCATGGGACTTCGGCTTGATCGTCTGAACCTGCTGTAATGATCACATTATCCGCTAACGTTGCGAACACGCGTTTGCCATAGTCCCCGCTCGATCGGCTTACCCAGCCCTGTACTGTGACGAAGCCCTTCTTCTGCTTGGAATGATCGGAAGATGCGGCAGGATTGTTGTCTTGCGCAGAGGAGAAAGTGGCGAACAGCAACAGAACAATAAACGACGACTTCATGGCACGCTTCGACGCAAATATTACCTGAAAGGATTTCAAGCTTCTTCGTTTTCGGTTGCAAGCTCGAGCAGTCGTACCGTTAGTCGAGCGCTTTGTGAAAGCGAAGGATTGCAACCGTGAGCAGCCCCACACCGAGAGCAAGCATCGCCATCATTTGAGGCCAGAGAATGTCGAGGCCGACGCCCTTCAGGTAAGTGCCGCGCAGGACCACGAGGAAATATCGCAACGGGCTGAGATAAGTGAGATATTGCAGCCATTGCGGCATGGTGCTGATCGGAAACCCGAAACCTGAGAAGGTCACGGCGGGCATAATGAAGAAGAAAGATGTCACCATGGCCTGTTGCTGAGTGGCGGAGACCGTCGAGATGAGGAGTCCGACGCCCAGCATGCAGAGCAGGAACAGAATTGCACCCATAAACAGCACGGTAATTTGTCCGCGGAACGGAACCTGGAACCATAGCGTTCCGACCGTAGCGATCAGCGAGACATCGAAGAGTCCGATCAGGAAGAAGGGAAGAGTCTTGCCCAGGATGAATTCGATGGGACGGATCGGCGTCACCATGATCTGCTCCAGCGTGCCAATCTCCCTTTCGCGCACCACTGCGAAGGCCGTCAACGTGACGACCAGCACGAGAGTCAGACTGCCGACGATACCCGGCACAAAAAACCAACGGCTCCGCAAGTCAGGGTTGTACCAGGGCCGCTGCTCGAGTTCGACAGAAGGCATGATCGAGATCATCTGCGGAGAGATTCTCTGAATTCGGTCCTGCTGGTAATCCTTGGCGAAACCCAGCGCAATCTGGTTGATGTAGCCGGACGCGATCAGGGCAGTATTCGAGTTTGTCGCATCGACGATCACCTGCACGGGCGCGGTTTGTCCTTTGCGCAAGTTCTGGGCGAAACCGGCATTGATTCGCAGCGCCACTGTGACGTCGCCTCTATCGATGAGATCTCCAACCTGGCGGTAATCCGTGAGTTGATGTTGAACGTCGAAATAAGGGCTCGAGGTGAATCGGGAGATGAGTTCGCGACTTTCCTGGCTGTGATCCAGGTCGAGTACGGCCGTGGGCACGTGATAGATCTCGAATGTCGCAGCGTAACCGAACACCAGCATCTGGATGATGGGCGGGCCAAGCAGGACGAACCGGGTGCGTTTGTCGCGAAACACCTGGATGAATTCCTTGATCAGCATTTGTTTGAGGCGCGCCAGCATGATCTCTCCTAGGTCAGTCTCTTGTGGAAGGAGCGGGTGGCAAGCAACGCCAGCACCAGCGTGAAAATTGCCAGCGGTACGAGATCGGCATAGAGCAGCGCCGTTGGCGTTCCCTTCAAGAAAATCCTTTTGAGCACGGAAACGTAATACCTCGCCGGTAGAATCCGAGTGATGCCCTGCAGAACCACCGGCATCTGCTCGATCGCGTACAAGAAGCCCGACAAGAGAAACGCAGGCAGGAAAGTAGCCAGGAGCGCAACCTGGCTGGCGGCGAGCTGATTCTTCGCGATCACCGAAATGAAAAATCCCAGCGACAGAACAACGACCATGAACATGGCGGAGCTGAACAGCAGCGTGACAAACGATCCCCGGAAGGGAACGTGGAACCAGAGCACGGCGATCAGCGCGCAGACGATAACGTCAAGCATTCCGATTACAAAGTAGGGCAGGAGCTTGCCGAACATGATCTCCAAGGGCGTGACTGGAGTTGATACCAACTGCTCCATCGTGCCGCGTTCCCACTCGCGTGCAATGGTGAGCGACGTAAGAAACGCGCCGATCACCGACATGACCAAAGCGAGCACGCCCGGAACGATGAAGGCGCTGCTTTCCAGATCCTCGTTGTACCAGGTCCGCGTTTGCACGCTCAGCGGGGTGACACCCCCGAGTTGCCCACGATTACGAAGCCAATCGACCTGTATATCGGAGGAATATCCCTGCACGACTGCTTGCGCGTAGCCAATGAGAACATTCCCGGTGTTGTCATCCGTGGCATCCACCAGCGCCTGAACCTGGACGGGACGTCCATCGTGCAACCGGTTGGAAAAGTCCCAGGGAATCACGACCGCCATCTTCGCATTGCCATTGTCGAGCGCTCGTGGCAGTTCCGCATAACTGTTGGCGACGTGTACGATTTCGAAATAGTCGCTGGCCTGAAACCGCTTCAGAAGATCCTGGCTCTGCTGGCTGCCGTCGCGGTCATACACATAGATCGGCAAGTGCTTCAGGTCGAGACTGACGCCATAGCCGAACAACAAGACAAGGATGACCGGCATGATCAGCACGATGATCAAGCTGCGAGAATCGCGTAGGATCTGCAGAATTTCTTTGCTCGCAACCGCAAGGAGTCGAGTGAGGCTCATGAGGCCTTCTGCTCCTTTCCGCGATCATGCTCAGCGGTAAGCGAGACGAAGACATCCTCCAGGGTGGGGCGAATTTTATCAATGCGCTGCAATGCGATCTGATGATCTGCGAGATACTGCTTTAACTCGGGGATTGCGCTGTCCGCATTGCGAACGACCAGGTGCAGAGCGTTGCCGAATACGGCGGCGTCCAGAACGTTCGGAGCCGACTGCAAGGCTTCGACGGCTGGTCCGAGAGGTTCGCATTCCACCAGAAGCAACTCGCCCTTCATCGATTTCTGTTTGAGTTCCGTGGGCGTCCCCAAGGCCACCATCTTGCCGCGAAAGATCAGCGCCAGCCGGTTGCAGTACTCTGCTTCCTCCATGTCGTGAGTGGTGACGAAGACGGTGACTCCCTCACTGCCCATGGCATGGATCAGATCCCAGAACCGGCGTCGCGAAATTGGATCCACTCCGGAGGTGGGTTCGTCGAGAAAAAGGATTGGCGGCTTGTGCAGCACCGCACAGCCCAGCGCCAGGCGCTGCTTCCACCCGCCCGGCAGCGTGCCGACAATCAGATTTTCTTGCCCCTTGAGGTTAGCCATCTCAAGGACCCACTCGATGCGCTGTTTCAGCGCGTCGGAAGGTACACCATAGAGTCCGGCGAACAGCCGGATGTTTTCGATGACCTTGAGGTCGTTGTACAGAGAGAATTTCTGCGACATGTAGCCGATGTTCTGGCGCACGGCTTCCGGTTCGCGGCTGACGTCGTAGCCGGCTACGATCGCACGGCCAGATGTAGGCGTGAGCAGTCCACATAGCATGCGAATGGTGGTGGATTTTCCCGCACCATTCGGCCCGAGAAACCCGAAAATCTCGCCCCTCCGTGTTTCCAGGCTGATATGGTCTACGGCCACGAAATCGCCGAAGCGCTTCACAAGATCTTCGATCGCGACCGAGTTACCGTTGTGCACGATGCAACTCCTCGTCTCCAGTCGTGACCGCATCTCCAGTCGTGACCGCATCCACAAACAGGTCCTCAATGGTAGGAGTGACCTGGTGGATGGCCTCGAAGGGAATACCCGCCTCCGTCAGCCGCGCCTCAAATTCCGGAATGCGGCGGCCTGCATCGTCCACCACCACGTGGAGTCCATCGCCGGTGACTACCAGGCTCGAGATTCCCTCGGCATGTTCGAGCTGCGAACGCAGGCGAAGTGGTTCGGGCGAGATGATAGAAAGCACGCCTTTCCCGAGCTTGGATTTCAGATTGTTGGGCGTATCGCAGAAGAGCAACTTCCCCTGATGAAGTAAGGCCACGCGATGGCAGCGCTCGGCCTCGTCCAGGTAAGCTGTAGAGGTAAGGATCGCGACCCCTTCGGCGATCAGTTCATAAAGAATGCGCCAGAAATCGCGCCGAGAGACGGGATCGACGCCAGTGGTGGGCTCATCGAGCAATATCACCTTAGGCCGATGAATCAGCGCGCAGACCAAGCCTAACTTCTGTTTCATGCCGCCAGAAAGCTTGCCGGCAAGACGCTTGCGAAACTCACCCATGCCGGCTGCCTGGAGCAATTGGGTGGCGCGATGGTCGCGTTCTGCTTTTTTCACGCCGAACAGATCGGCGTAAAAGCGGATGTTCTCGTCGACCGTAAGGTCCTCGTACAAGCCAAAACGCTGCGGCATGTAGCTGAGGTGATGTTTGGCGCCTTCCGGGTCACGGATGACATCCGAGCCCGCGACCACGACACTGCCCTCATCCGGCGGCATGACTCCTGCGAGCATCCGCAGGGTAGTCGTCTTGCCCGCTCCATCCGGGCCAACGAGCCCGAAAATTTCGCCGGCATGGACTTCAAAGCTGAGATGATCTACCGCCCGCACTCCCGGGAAGTTCTTTGTAAGCCCTTCGGCTATGACTGCGGATTGGGAGTTCGCCGCCATTAATTGCGAGGTCCAGTGTGTTGCTGTGAAGGAGCATTGTTGGAGACTAACGTGATGTGCGCATCGGCGGGCATCCCCGGCTTCAGTTCGTGACTGGGATTATCGATATCGATCTTGATGCGATAGACAAGCGTGACCCGCTCCTTGTACGTCTGCACACTCTTGGGAGTGAATTCCGCGTCGGACGCAATGAACGACACACGGCCGTGATACTGCTTGCCGGGATAGGTGTCCGTCGTGATGACTGCATTCTGTCCCCACCGAACGCGCCCCAGGTCGGTTTCAGCGAGGTACGCACGCAGCCATATATGATCCAGGTCCGCCAGCGTGACGACCGGTGTTCCGGGCACAACAACTTCTCCGAGTTCCGCTTGCCGCACCGTAATGACGCCCGCTGAAGGTGCGCGCAGGGTTGTGTAATCAAGGTTGACCTGCGACATGCCGAGGTTGGCCGCTGCCTCCTTCAGGTTCGACTGTGCAATCGCAATGTCTTCCTTGCGGCTGCCTTCCCGGGCCTCGCTGTATTTTTGCTCTGCCGCCTGAAATACAGCCTGGGAGCGTTTGAGGGCAGTGTCGGCCAGATCGCGGTCTTGCGCAGAGATTGCGTCTTCGGTGTAGAGTCGCTGAGCTCGCTCGTAATCGAGCTTTTTCTGCTGCAGATCGGCTTTCGCGTCGAGCATGTTTTGCTCCGCCGCCTTGACTTCCTGTTCGCGCGTTCCGGCAAGAGTCAAGGCCAGATTGGATTTCCGCACGTGGACGCTGGCCTCATCGATCCGCACTCTTTGCCGGTAGTCCGCATCTTCCAGGCTCCGGCAGCAACCGATTGGCCTTCTTCGACCGGCAACTCGATGATGCGGCCCGGAACCTTGAAGCTGACCAGGCTCTCGTGCGCCTCGATGTTTCCGGACAGCACGATCTCATTCTCAGCCTGAGGTTTTTTCCTGAAGTGAGGGTAGAAGTACGCTGCCGCAGCGACCACCGCTGCCAGTATGATGAAAATTGGTAATCGTCGTTTCATGTTCACGCCTCGCGGCTGGTATGGGCGTGCCGGTCCGCCCCTGAAAATTTACGGATTCCCCAGATATTCATTGATGTTTTTCTCAGTGGCGCCCTGTGCGCGCGCCAACGCGAACTTTGCGTCGACGTAGCTCGAGACCGCGAGAATGTAGTTCTCCTCCGCCCGAGCCAGTTCGTCCTGGGCGGTGACGACCTCGACATTGTTGGTAACACCCGAGCGGAAGCGATCCTGAGTAAGTTGCAGTTCGCGCTGCGCCAGTTCCTGACCTTCCTGCGCGACGGCGACCTGTTCCGCGGTGGATTCGAGATTCAAGAGCGCTTCGCGGATGTCCTGTTCGACGCCGTGCCGCAGGTCGGCAATCTGGTCATCGATGCGCTTGAGACGGCTCGCGATTTCCTGGGCCTCGCCTTGGCGATCACGATCGAACAAGGTGAAGTCGATTTGCCCCTGGATGAGCCCAGTGCCTTGTATGCCGCCGATGCTGCGACCCAGCCCGCCATAGTTGCCGTTGATGCTCAGCTTGGGAAAGTAGCGAGCATGACTGGCGCGCTGCTGCTCAGCCAATTCGCGGCGCTGCGTTGCCAGTGACAGATAGTCGGAGCGCGCCAGGAGAGCCGAAGGGATATCAGTATCCGCTTGGGGAAGAGCCAAAGGCTGAAACCGCAACGGCTCCGCTAACTCGAGAGGAGTTCCCGGGCTCATGCCAAGATTGCGAGCCAGAATCAGCAAGGACTGCTTGTATTGATTCTGCGCGGCCAGCAGTGCCTGCTTGTCATTAGCAAGCTGCACCTGCGCACGCAAAAGATCTACGCCGGTCGCGGTCCCAGCATCGTGCTTGCTTTTTGCCAGTTGCGAGAGAGCCTGCGAATCGTTCACTCGCGATTGAGCCGCATCCACCCGAGCGGCCGCCGATTGCGCCCCCAAATAGAGACTGGCAATAGAGCGGATGATCAGGTCACGCGCGTCCTGGTAGTCCAGCTTGCTCGATTCGAGGGCAAGGTCGCTCGCCTTCCAATTGCGATAACTCTGCAGATCGACGATGTTTTGCTCGGCGTAAACCCGAAAATCGTAGTTTGAAAATGGCCCGACCACCGTGGGGAATCCTGGGGCGGAGATTCCAAAAGCTCTGAGGTTGCGATTTTGAAGGTTGGCGTAGCTCTGCGAACGAACGCGTGGTAGTAGCGCCGCCGATAATCGTCGGGTACGAGTGCCTTGGGATTCCTCGACGCGAGTATCGGCCACCAGAACCGATAGATTGGCCTTCAATCCTTTCTCAATGGCGTCGCGCAACGTGAGCCGGCAGGGACCAGACTCCTGAGCCGGCGCACTTACTCCGCAGGCCACTATCCATACAGAGACTCCGAAGACGTAAAGAGCTCGTTTCATTCCTTGCACTCTCAATCCGCAATTGCTCTCCAAAAATGCTGAAAACTCGCTTCCGTAGCCTTTTGCAATTTGGACTCACCTCGCAGAGACCATATGAGAAGCGTCCCCAGAAACGTTTGTTGGAGATGAAGTGCCACTTGGTCCTTCTTCAGCTTAGGGTTGATCTCGCCCCGTTGCTGTCCAAATTCGATAATCTCCGCGGCCATTTGGCGGCCCTCCGCCATATTGCGAGCCAGCGACTGACGAATGCGATCGCTCGCCAGAAATGAAGAAAGGAGGGCGCGTGCGAGTTCAGGACTGCGTGCCGGTTCTTCGCCAACCCGCTCGAATAGATGAGACAAGATCGCCTGGATGGAGCGCTTTCCGTCGCGAGCCTGTTGCAGGGCTTCGCGGACTTTGCCTAACTGTATTTCCGCCATCACCCCGAGGACATCGTCCTTGCTCTCGAAGTAATTAAAGAAAGTGCCCTTGCCAACATCGGCAGCTTCCGTGATGTCTTCCACCGTGACGTTAGGGAAGCCACGCTGGGCGAATAGTTGAAGAGCACAGCGAAACAGGCGCAAGCGAGTTTCAGCAGCACGGCGCTCGCGTCGGCCCATGCCTTGCAAGTGCGGCAGGTTCTCAGACGCCAGGATTTCCAGCAGGCCGGCGAACTCGGATTTGTTTTGCATATGCGACTAATAACCGTAAATGACTGATAATCAAATACGACTAATAGTCATAAATATACACCGGCGCGGAACGTTGTCAAGTGGGGCACGAACTCAAATCTGCGGCTCATAGCGGAAGCTCGTCTCGGTAATGGAAATCACAAAGCCTTGCGAACGTTCTCATCTGAATAAATGATGACAACCGGCCGTTCCAGCCCGACGCTAGGTACGGAGAGCGGCATAGCGGTTGCGATTTGGCGAGGGACGAGATGAGCAGAGATAAGCCACCGGGCAGTTTCAGTTCCGGCGATGCCCCACCCGACGATATAAAGTGTCCCATTTGCGGCGCGTGGGAATCCAAGGGAGGCTGCGAGAACCCATCGATTTGCGCGCGAGCTGTCGCCAAAATGGAAACGGACTATTCGCGCGAGATTACCGAACTTCTGGCAAAGGAAAGCGAGAGGCCTTTGCACCTTCTCATGGCCGGGCTGGAAGCACTCAATCTTCTGAACATCGGGCTGGCGGTGACGACCGCCTCCGGGCAGATCCTCATGAGCAATCGAACTTTCGATCAGATGCTGGCCGCCCATGACGCTCTCGAGTTGAGTTCGGGCGGCGTCCTGCAAGCGCAGGAAGGATCGAGTCCGCTTTTCAGTGAGCTCCTCGAGAGAGCCCACATCCATGCTGCTGCAGGCAAGGTAAGGCAGCCTGCCGTGATTGCCGTGACCCGGCCTTCGGGCAAAAGGCCCCTGCCCGTATACATTCGCTCGACCAAGTCGGCGGTCGCTTCGCACGACAGTGCCGCTCCGTCGGTCTTGGTGTTTGTGATGGACCCAGAGCTCTCAGTGGAAGCGGCGGAGACCGACTTGCGGCAACTGTACGGTCTCACTCAGACCGAGGCTAGGGTCGCCAATCTGCTAATGGAGGGCAAGACGCTGGACGAGTCTTGCCAGCAGCTGGCTATTCGCCGATCTACCGGCCGGACACACATCCAGCACTTGTTTGAGAAGGTCGGAGTGAAGCGGCAGAGTGAGTTGGTGTCGGTACTCTGGAAGAGCGTGGGCCTGGTTCGCACCAAGAGAGGTAATAAAGAGGAAGGGAAGAGCCGACCCACAAAGAGAGCCGGGCTCAACGACGTGCTATTCCGTATGCTCGTGAATCGCGCCTTCCCCGGGCTGGATGGTATTGAGAAGTAAGGGTCAAGAATGGCATCGCGTTCTAAGAGCACAATGAAATCATGCCCTCCCAACCTCCGGAGATTCAAGCCCCGAAAGACATTTTCCAGATTTTTAGAAAATCTCATTCATCTAGATGATGACAGTTTGGTGGAAGTTCCCTAGAGTGTCGAGAGTTCTACGCCGGGTTCCCCCCTTGGCAAAGCAATCTCCCCCAAGAAAATGCGAAGCAGGCTGTCTCTCGTCCTGTGCTCGCATGACTAATGAATAAACACTAAAAGCAGCATCCCCCAGACATGAATTGTTCTGTGGAGGACCGTGTGGCTCAGTGCGCCAGACTGTCCTCAAGAAGAGGGTTGATTGCTCACCGTTAGTGAACACGTGGGGAACAAGATAAAAGGCAGCGACTTCAGGATGTGCAGACCGCAGCGAACGGCGTGTGCAGAATTCCTGTCCCTGATCCCACTTCTCACTTTTCGAAGCGAGGCGCGGCTCGCGTCCGCTCGTCCAGAAGGAGGCCGCACGGCCATGAAAAAGTCTCTCCAGGTTTGGTTGCCGATAGTTCTCGTCTGCCTTGCGACAATAAGCGCCAGTGCTCAGGTTGGGATCGGCCCGACCGGCCCAGGTGGCAATGGGACGACCTCTCAGGGAGGCGGTGCGTTCCGGGTGCAGTGTCCGACAACGACGCCGCTGCATCCCACCGCGATTTACAACCCCTTAAATACCGCGAATACAACCGGCGCTCCTTTGACCGAAGCCGCGGAACCCGCATATACGGGCCCAGTCGTTACAGCGGAGACGGTGGGCGGAGTGCACTTCAACGGCACGGCAAGTTCCGGCCAGAACCCTCCCTACGTGCTCAATGGCGGAACCGTAAAGTGCCAGGAGATCTCGGGTGGCGACGGCTACATGACCGAGGCGGACGGAAACCAGACCTTCATGTTCTCCTTCGGTCCGCTCTCCGGCATGGAATTAATCATGCAGGGGCAGCCGGGGACGCTGTTCGCGGCGGATTTCAATAACACCTACCATCCCGCGTCGGGTCCAGACGTAAATCGCTACTACAACAGCCCGAACCTTCCCAGCGTGTGCGGACCGGCATCGCCCGCGAGCTGTGCGACTGCGGGAGCGGCAGGGATATCGGCGCTCGGCACCGACCCGGCCTACGATCCAAACAAGCCCGTCGCCCTCAACGCTGCGGTGGCTGATCCTGGCGACATCATGAACATCGGCGTGATCAACGGAAACATTCCCGCGCCGCTGATGGCCTTCGATGAAGACGACGAGTTCTTCCTGACGCTCAGCAACGTCGGCATGATCATGCGGCCCGACCTGTTCGAGCAGCACACGGTTCACTTCCACGGCTATCCCAACGCGTCCTCTTATTACGACGGCGTGCCGGATGCGACGTGGGCGATCAACATCGGCGGCAGCGCGACTTATTACTATGTGGCACCCGATGCCGGCACCTACTTCTGGCACTGCCACATCACACCGCCCGAACACTTGCAGATGGGCATGGTTGGGCAACTCTATGTGCGGCCGCGCCAGAACCGTGTGCCATCAGGCACCGTACTCTTCACCGCAATTGGATGGCAGCAGCAGGATTTGCGAACTGCATGCCAGGGTACCGGAGCCGCGCCAGCGGCAGGCTACACCTACAGCTCGACTGCCGGTTCGATTGACATCCTCTGTTCCGCTCCAATCCCCGCTGTCAACACGGGTGCTACTCAGGGTACCTATAGCGACGGGACGAAATTCAAGTATGCCTACAACGATGGCGATGGCAGCACGCGCTACGACATCGACGTGCCCATTCAGATTCACGGATTCGATCCCAACTTCCACTTTGTCGGCATGACGTTCAACCCGGAGGGGTTCGCCGACATGAAAGACAAGTACTTCCTGCTGAATGGCCGCAGCTATCCCGACACAGTGGGCGTACCGGGCTATGCCGGTGGTCCCGCCGGGGGTGCAGCCAGTTCCGCTGGCAGCCCGGGGACTCCATCGGGTGATGCCTTTGTGGCCCCGAATGCCATTGGAACGGAAGACTCGGACGGCAGAACGCGCTACTCGCAACCGCTGCCAACTCTGGTGACACTGAGCAAGAAAGGCGGTCCGGGCGGCGCGCCACAACGGGCGTTGCTGCGCATCGCTGATCTCGATGTCACTGAATACCAGACCCTCGCTTCACTCGGTATTCCCATGCAGCTGGTGGGCTTCAACGCAAAGCTGTTGCGCGATCAGGCCGGCAACAACATGTACGTCACTACCAACTCGATCACGCTGGGCGGCGGAGAGTCGCTGGATGTGATTCTGGATAGTGCCAGTGTTCCCCCCGGCACTTACTTCCTCTACACCCCGAACCTTGACCATCTGTCGAACGACGCCGAGAACTTCGGTGGGCTGATGACAGAAGTGGTCGTTACCCCGTAGGAGAGAGCAGCTATGAGTCACGTGAATGAGAAAACACGGAGTGCAGTAACACGGCTGGTGGCGGTCGTGATGGTGGCAGTGGCTTTGCTGCTCACGGGGACAGCGAATGCGGCGGTTCCCGGAATCACCGCCAGCGCGGGCGGATCGTCCACGTTCAACCTGGTTGCGAATCAGGGATACATCTCGCAGCCCGACGGTGCTCAGATTTATTCCTGGGGCTACGGATGCGCCACCTCCTCGGCGACTTTTGTTCCCTACACCACGGCGGCCTTCTGCCCAACGATGCAGGTTCCTGGGCCCACGATGATTGTGACTCAAGGCACCCCGTTCACGGTGACCTTGACCAACAACCTTCCTAAGGGCGCCGGCAATACGTCGATTGTTTTCCAAGGCGCGACGGTGACGGTGGTCGGCAGTCCATCCGGCGGAACCGGTCTTCTGGCGGCGGAGGCAGCGCCTGCGGGAAGCGTGACCTATAGCGTGACCTACGCGAACGCGGGTACTCACGCTTTCTACAGCGGCACACAGTCCGATCTTCAGATCGAGATGGGTATGTATGGTGCGGTCGTGGTCTTACCGTCGGCGACTCCCAGCGGTGCCAATTGTTCCGGGATCGGCTCAGATATTGGCCAGCAGCTAGGTGGAGGCAAGGGCGACTTCCGGTTGGCGGTGGCAGCGTACAACCATCCCGAAGCCTGTTATGACCGCGAGTACCTGACGCAATGGATGGAGTTGGACGCACACATCCACAAGCAGGCGGAAAACCAGGTGCAAGCGATCGCGAACTGTGTCCCTCCAGCGAACGGCAATAATCCTTGTCCCACGGCGCTCGACGTCAAGACCGAGCCTTACCATCCGTCGTATTTCATGATCAATGGGCGCTCCATGCCGGACAACATGGACCCGTCGTACGCACCGAACTACCCGAATCAACCTTACAACGCCAATCCCCACATGCATCCGGGCGACATGGTGCTGATCCGCGTTGTGGGACAAGGGCACTGGCAGCATCCGTTCCACGAGCACGGCAATCACGTGCGCATTTTGGCGCGTGACGGCAACTTGATCGTGAGTCAGAACGATACGGTTTCGCCACCTCGGCTTGCCGGCCGGATGGAATTCAATACCGACACGACTCCCGGCCAAGCCTTCGACGGAATCTTCTACTGGTCAGGGAAGGGCCTGGGCTGGGACATTTACGGGCACACTACGCTGTACGCGGCAGCCACCCAGCCGTGCATCCCCGACGCTAACGGTTACTACACCGTTCACAGCGGAGCTTCGGCCAGTTCGCCGAACTACTACGAATGGTGCGCCGACCACAATCATCCTCTGGAAACCAATCCGGTGGGTGAGATGCCCAAAGGCGGGCCAGCAACGCAGTTTGATCCATTGGTTGCGACCAATGGCTTGTGGTACAACGGCACCCCCTATCTCGGACCCGACGCCGTCGGGCGCAATCGCGGCAACACACCTCTCCCGGTGGGTTCAGCTTCGCAGAACCCCTTTGCTGAGTCAGGCATCGCGTTCATGTGGCACTCGCACAATGAGCGCGAAATCACAACGAATGATGTTTTCCCGGGCGGCATGCTGCAGATGATGCTGGTGGACCCGCCGGTCTGGTACATCGACGAAACACTGTAGGGAGAGAGACAACACACCATGCGATCACATTATTTGAGAATCACAAGTAAGGCGATTTTTGTACTGGGCGTTCTACTCCTTACGGCGGGTATTTCGCTTGCCCAGGTGACGGTCACCCTCACCGCGTCACGTCAGATCGCCACCCTGCCCGACGGCAACACCGTTCCCATGTGGGGATGGACCTGCGACGCAGCGAGCGCGGCCACCGGCAATTGCGTAGCGTTGAACGGATCCGCACAGGGGGGAGGCGCCGCGTGGCAGCCACCGCTGATCACGGTGCCTTTGGCCAGCGGAGTCACGACGGGCAGCCTGACCATCAACCTGACCAATAACCTGCCGGTTGAGTCTTCCGTCGTAATCATGGGACAAGTGGCCGGAGCGTCGCAGGCGGCGAATGGCGGGTTGGGAACACCTTCGCGAGAAGCTGGGCCACGCACCGATGGCGCACATTCTGGCCAGACGTCCACCACCTGGACCCAGGTCCTTGGTGCGACGTTCACGCCCCCGGCTCAAGGTACTCGCGTCCGGTCGTTCACAACGGAGGCGGGACCAACGACTGGTACGGCGACCTATTCTTGGACGGCTCTGAAACCCGGAACCTATCTCATTGAGACCGGCACCTATCCTTCTATTCAGGGACCCATGGGTTTGTACGGCGTGCTGGTTGTCTACACGCCAGCCACGGGTGCCAATGCGTTTGGCCCAGGCACAGCCTACACAGGCACTAGCACGGTTGGTCCGTATTCGATTAACTATGATTCAACGGTTCCACTGCTCTTGAGCGAAATCGATCCAGTGCAGAACAACGCCGTGGATCAATTCGTGGTGAATTCGGGTGGCACGACCTGTACGCCTCTGACCGGCGGAACTTGCAGTGCCATTTCTCAGGCAGCCGAGACGATGAAGTGGACGCAAGCGTGCGGTCTTGCGCACACCTGTTACCCCGCGGCCGTGAACTACACCCCCTTGTACTTCCTGATGAACGGTGTGTCATTCAACAAGTCAGCCGTCGCCTCATCGGCAGCGCCGATTGCTCCGACTGGAACCGCTTCGACCGGAAACGTCCTTGTTCGCTTTGTGAATGCCGGCTCGCACATGCACGTTCCTTCCGTGAACGGGCTCTCGATGTCGCTAATCGCGGAGGATGGCAACGTTCTTCCCGACGTTGCTCTGGGCGCCGCCAAAGCACCACCGAACCTCGCCGTCAGAGTGCAGAACGAAGTCTTCCTCGCAGCCGGCAAGGTGTACGACGTCGTGATCAACCCGGCGAACAATGGGACTTCGACAACGGCTATCAGTGCGTTTACTTCAGGCACTTACCAGGTCTTTGATCGTGAACTGAGCCTTTCCACCAACGGATCTCGCGATGGCGGTATGCAGACCATCCTGCAAGTTGCAGGTGGCGCTCTGCCGGCGAATGTTGCTCCTACGCTCGGTGCTTCTGGTCCTACTTACTATTGCGTCCCGGGCGTGACGCTGAACGTATCCGACACGGGCAAGGGAGTTGCCGGAACAGATGGCAACGCGAACGTATACGGCGTGACCTTGGCCGGCAACCCGGCGAACCACACCTTGGTTCCGTTCGGGTCCGGTGCCGCAACGGATTCTCTAACCCTTAACCCGGATGGCACCTTCACGTACTTGCAAGCGAGTACCAATATGAGCTGCGGCGGCTCGTTTACGTACTATGCGAACAATGCGAGTGGGACGACGCAAACCGCAACCATCATGCCTTCGGCTCTGACGACCGCGCCCGTAGCCAATGCCGATAATTACGTCACCAACATCCAGTCTCTGCTCCGAGTTGGTGCGCCCGGTGTTCTGGCGAACGATACCGATTCCCATAATTCCCCCTTGTGCGCAGCTCCGACGACCGCGAAGAGCTGCCCGGCAACGGCTCAAAAACTGACCTCAGGCGGAGCAACTCTTCTCCTGAAGCCGGATGGCTCCTTCCTGGCGTCGAACCCTGGTGGCGCCGGAACGTTCACCTTCAACTATGTCGCGATCAATGCGGAGAAGCAGGTCAGCAATAACGCGACCATCAGTGTGACCTTCCAGGCCGGCAGCGGTCTGCAGGTGAAGGTACAGGATGCCGGCTGTTTGCAGACTCCGCCCACAGTAACGTGTAGTCAAATCACCGACTACAAGTGGATCATCGAGCAAGACCTCACTTTCCAGATCGATCCGACAAAGCAGGTTAACAAAGGTGGCACGACGCCTCCTCCGACCCTGGGCACCGACTTCCACACCAGCTACATGCCAGTGGTGGCGGTCGGTTGCACCGGAGCACAGAGCTGCGAGCGAGATCAGACCGTCATCGACGCAGGTACCCCGTGTACTGCTCCTGGTGTTCCAGCGGGTTGCAGTGCCACCGCAGGCCAGCATGTTCCCGCAGTGTGCGACGGTGGCATCTGCGTGCCGGCGTCTACGTTGGGGGCGTCATCCTTGCCCGTAACCATGCCGGGCGATGTGACCTTGCCTTCCACGGACGCCTTCGGCAGGCCGGCGGTTTACTACATTTCGGTGCTGCCCGCCGATTCCGCCAATCCCTTTAATACCGGCACCGCCTCGGATCCTACTGTGTCGGGTAATTGCAATCCTGGAACCAGTCCGACCGGTCAGGCTGTCAACAACGGTTGCGGTCACACCATGGGCGGCGCTCCGATCGCACCTGGCCAAACGTCGGTCACGGTGAACGTGGAACCGAGCCCGTTGCCTACTGCCACTGTGACTGGCTTTGTGTTTGAAGACGACTGGCCGCTCAATGGTGAAATTGATACCGGCGGCGGTCTCGAGACCGGTGCAGTTGCGGATGCGTTCCCGAAACACGAACCAGGACTGGATGATTTCTCCGTGTTCCTGTGGGACGACGCGGGTGGCAGCGGCGACGCCACTGGCCAGATGACATATGACATGTTTAACGAGCCACTGACCAATGCCTTGAACGGCACGCTCGATCCCCTCACCGGACTCGATGCGTGTCCCATCTCGAATGCGAGCGGAGCAGGCCAGCCCATTGGCGTGATCATCGTCTGCCCGAGGTTTGAGTCGGATGGCGTGACCTTCTCGCCGCTCGTGGGCTCGTTCGTAGTCAAGAACCTGATGCCGGGCCGATTTGGCATTATCGTCCACCCCGGAGCGAGGCGCGAAGCGAACGGCGAAAACTGGCTGCAGACCAATACGCTGGACGGCACTCACTTCCTCGACTCATTCGTCAAGGTCGCCGAACCCGCTTACTTCCAGGAATACGGACCCGGTGGTTACCACGTGTTCATGGGAATGGCGAACCCTCAGATCATCAATGCCCGCCAAGCCACCGACTTCCCCTGCGGCCAGGCTTGCAACACGGTCAAGGTCCAGGTCACCAACATGCACCAGGATCGTCCACCGAGCCAGCAGATTTACACCAGCAACGTAACCTCGTTCGGTAACGGACTCAATTACAAGCCGCTGAGCTACACCAGTTGCTGGGCCGCACTCGGCGACACCGACGGTGAAACCTTCGCACTCCAGCCGTGCGACTCTGCTGGGAACGTCAGCTTTAGCAATGTTCCGGACGGAACTTTCGGACTGGTGGTATTCGATCAGTGGCTGGATCTTATTGTCGACGGGTCCAGCAAAGTGATCAACGTGAATCACGCCGCGGCTTGCAACGCCGCGAGTTCGGCCGGCACCTGCAACGTGAATTATGGTGCCTTCACCTGGCAGACGCACCTGTGGAACCGCGCCTACATGGATACGACTGGCAAGGGCCGCCCCGACCTGCTTGCTGACGGGACCCTGGACCCGGCTACCAGCCCGGGATTGATTCAGGTTCCATTCCGCATCCGCATGCGGAACGGAAAGTTCAACAACGCTCTGCTCAGCACCGGTGCGGGTGAAGCCCATTTCGACGAAACCTTCCCCCTGTTCAATTTCTATGTCGTCGAATCGGATACCACGCGCTTCCGCGGAACTGGCGTGCATGTGGTCAACGACAATGGCGGACAACTGGACTCGAGTGGTCCGTATGCTGCCGTCCTGAACTCGACCGAAACCAACTCGCTTCCTTCGAACCTGAGTGTGCCGGGCGCCGTGTACTGCGGCGTCGGAGATGCACCGTGCAAGAACTCGACCATCGCGAGCGGTGCGGTGGCTTCGAAGGGCGGCAGCGGCCTGCAGTCCACGGGCCGCATCGATCCTGGCACGATTACCACCGAAGCCTGGGAGGGTGGGCTCGGTCAGTTCAACATCATCGACTGGGGCAAGCAGCCCTATATGGCTGGAGAGAACGGCGGCATCCGCGGTCACGTTGTCTACGGTTCAACCCGGCCCTTTGATGATCCCGGTCAGCTCTTCCAGAACCTCTGGGAGCCGCTGGTTCCTGGCGTCACCATCAACCTGTACGAGGAAGGCACGGCTGCGGACGGAACTCAGACCCTGACCCTGGTGGACAGCACCACCACCAGCAGTTGGGACGCGTGGGCTCAGGGCTTTGGCGGCACAGGAAACCAGGGCTTCGGCGCCAATGCCGCAGCAGCCGGGATTCCCAATATGAACTGCCCAGGCCAGTCAACGACGGATCCGTTCTACGGCTACACATTGCAGAACACGGCGTTCTATCTGAATCCCAACACACCGTTGCCGGCCAGTTCGCAGTACAAGTGCTACGACGGGTATCACAACCTGAACGAGATTCAACCTGCTCCATATGACGGGCTATACCATTTCCCGAGCCCGTACTGCACAAACAACCCGGGCGCCACGTTCACCGTTAACTTGCCCTCTGGTTCGACGGAGCAGGTGAAGTGCGCCACGGTGGCTAACCCTGCCTTTGGTGTGACTGGCCAGACCGGCGCGGTACCCGGAGTGCTGCCCATAGGCAAGTATGTAGTCGAGGCTGTGACTCCGCCGAACTATGAAATCGTCAAAGAGGAAGACAAGAACATCCTCATCGGCGACAATTTCATTGCCCCGGCGACCCAACAGTTCGGCGCGATCTCGAATATCTTCATCGTGCCCGACCAGGCCACCATCAGCAATACCAACTCATGCTATGGAACAGGCGGAGGGTGCACGAACCCAACCACAGATCTGGGCCGGACCTTTAACGTAGGCGGCTTTGGGCCTGGTGGATTGATTGTGCAGCCAGCACCTTGCGTCGGCCAGCTGCGCATCGTTCCCGATTTCATGAGCATCTCACCAGAATCGGGCGAAGTGGCGCCGTTCGCGGGTGCGTTACGCAACTTGTGCGACCGCAAAGAAATCGCACTGAACGACCAGATGGAATCAGTAGCTGACTTCTTCGTGTGGACGAAGACGCCGGCTGCCTCTCATTACATTGGCGTCATCACGGACGACTTCTCGTCCGAATTTGACCCGGCAGCACCAGCTTTCGGTGAAAAGTTTGCCGTGCCCAACGTGCCCATCTCGATCAGGGATTACAACGGGACGGAGATTTCCCGTGTGTACTCCGATCAGTGGGGCATGTTCAACGGAGTCGTCTATTCAACGTGGGAGGTCAACCCGCCCAATCCGACCGGATATGCGCCGGGGATGATGCTCACTTGCATGAATGACCCGGGTCCAATCCTCGATACGCGGCTTGGCTCCCCGACCTCTGGACAGTTGATCACTGATCCTCAGTTCAACCCGAATTACAGCGACTTCTGTTACGAGAACCCGTTCATGCCGGCGGATACCGATTATCTGGATACGCCGGTGGTGCCGACGGCAGCATTCGCAGAAGCCTATAACCCGCCGGATTGCGCGTACCCGGATGCCACGCCGGCCATCAAGTCTGTCACCGGACCGTCGTTCGCAGGACCCTACGTGAGCGCAGCCGGTCAGACCATAACCATTAACGCTCTGGGCGACCAACTTGTCCCTAACAACGCTTACTCGGGTCCAGCGGCGACCAGCGCTCCATTTAACCAGAAGTTTATTACTCGTCACTACGGCTTCGGAGCGAGCCAGGGAAAAGTTACGATCGGGGCCGTCAATGCGACCGTCACGAGTTGGAGCGACTCAGTCATCAAGGCTACGGTACCCGGCACTGTGCCCATGTGTAGTAGTACGAACCCAGCCTACATGGGCGCCAACGCGTCCGCGCGTTGCGGCGAATTGGTGATCACGGCAGCCAACGGCAAGCAGTCGGTTGACACAGTCACCATCACGGTCGGCGGCACCGTGCCTAAGGTCGTGCAGTCCACCTGCCCGAGCAACCAGACCTTCTGCTCTGGCCAGAGTATCCAGTCGGCGATCGACAGCGCCAGCCCCGGCGATCTGATCATCGTTCCGCCTGGCAACTACAACGAAATGCTGCTTATGTGGAAGCCTGTCCGGCTGCAGGGTGTCGGCGCTGCGTCAGTGAACGTCAACGCCAATACTCATCCCGCGGGCAAGCTGCTGCAGCCTTGGCGTGCGAAGGTGAATTGCCTGTTCGGCCTGGCGTTGAACGGCGGATTCATCAACAACACCAACAACCAAACCGGATCCGCGTCGGCGCCCAATCCGTTTGATTCGGGCACCACGCCAGCCTTCCCCAATCTCTTCCCGTCCAGCAACAATTCGACCTCGACTGAGTGTCCCTTCTATCAAGGGGGAGACCTGGTCGAAGGTTCTCCGCACCAGTTGCAGAGCATCGTCGATCCGCTTCCCTTGGAGCCGGTGATCGCTTGGGATGCCACGCTGAACGGCAATATCGCGGAACTCTTGCAGGAGCCCACGCTCATGGGTGCCTATGAGGGAGCGGCGATTACGGTCCTCGGCAAAGGTATCCGGGACAACAATACGGCGACCTGCGATCCGACTACAGCAACCTGTACGCCGCTGAATGCTTGCCCGGCGTACGCAATCAACTTCCTTGGGTTCAACCTGTGCTTCCCTGTGCCGGTAGGCCCAAGACCACAGATGGGCGACTGCAACCCCCTTTCCCCGCTCTATGGGTCCAACTACCTGTGCAATCCGTCGCGGATTGACGGCATGAGCTTCACGAACAGCTCCCAGGGTGGCGGCGGTATCTTCGTCCACGGCTGGACGCACAACCTGGAACTGTCCAACGACCGTGTATACAACAATGGCGGCACGATCACGGGCGGCATCCTCGTCGGCCAGCCCGAGACTCCACCGCTCAACGTCGTGACGGTGGGCCCAACGTCGGTTGCAGAGCCACTGCTGCTCACGCATCACGTGAACGTGCACAACAACTACATCGTCGGCAATACGTCGTACGGCGACGAATTGAACTCAACCACCCCGGCATCGGCCGGCGGAGTCTCCTTCTGCACCGGCTCCGACTACTACAAGTTCAACAACAACTGGGTCTGCGGCAACCTGAGCAGCGGTGACGGCGGCGGATTCGCGCACAACGGGTTCATCTATTACGGAGACATCGAGCACAACGCGATTCTCTTTAACCAGAGCACGAACCCGACGCTGCCCACTCATGGTGGTGGCCTGATCATCGAGGGTGAAGCTCCAGACGGTGGCGCTTGCGAAATCGACACCGTTCCGGACTTCGATTGCCCACCTGACCTGGCCGACGGCGCTGGCCCGGGCACGATCGTCAATGCCAACCTCATCATGGGCAACACGGCTGAGAGCGGCAATGGCGGCGGCCTGCGCTTGCAGCAGATCAACGGCAACGATGTCGCGCTCAACTACACTGCGTCCCCTGGTCGCAACCACGGCTTGGGCTCTTGCACAGCGACAAGTGGCTATGTAGGTGGCCGCATCGGAGACATCGAAGGCTTGCCTGTCTTCGTTCCAGGATTTAGCGCGGGTCGATGCAATGTGTTCCAGGTCAACATGACCAATAACATCATTGCGAATAACGTGGCGGGTTGGACTGGAGGCGGCGTCTCGATTCAGGACGCGATTGCTTCCAACTTCATCAACAACACGGTGATCTCGAACGATACGACTGCCTCGGCAGGCGTGCTGTTCAACACCGGCGGAGCGGCGAACTCCAGCAATCCGCCCCCGGGTTGCAACCCGCAAACGGGCGCAGGCTGCAACAACATTCCCACTACGACCGGCCCCGAACCGGCAGGTCTGGTGACGGAACCGTTGAGCATCCTGTTGCGCACGTTGAACAATCCCACGGGCGGAACAGCGTTTACAACCTGCCCGACGGGGAATGCAGGAAACCCCTGGTCGTATCCAAACTGCGCGGGGAACACCGGCTTCTCCAACCCGGTGCTGGATAACAACCTGTTCTGGCAGAACCGCACGTTCCACATCACGGTTCCAACAGCAGGCACGGTGGGCGCGAACACGCAAACGCAATCTGTCGTCACGATCGCCCCGACTGTAATTCAAGCGTCAACCGGCGCTTGCGGAAGTGGAGCGTCTTACTGGGATATCGGAGTCCTGGGTGATTCGTCTCCGACGGCCCATGTAGCCGGAACTCTCAGACCCCTGTACTCGATACTCAGTTCCGGGAACTACGCGGGGAACGGGAACCAGTTCCCGTCACCGAGTAACCCGGGCCAGGGTTCGGGCGTGGTGCACCAGTACTGCAACGGTTCGCGTGTGCCTCCGGAGATTGCGCCGCTGGTCTGCACCGGCGCTACTCCTGGCGCCAATGCGCCCGGCTGCATCCTCGGCGGCGCCATTGGCGTACCTCCGGGTGTTCCGGATGCTAGCAACTCCACACCGCCGTTCGGATTCACGCCGGCCGGAACCGTGGACGAGGGCAACAACTGGATTAACCTCTTCTACGGACCGCTCTCGATGTTCAACTCAGCGCTCAGCGCGGGTGCTGGTGGTTACGCTGAACCGCTGGGGAACTACTCGCTGGCTGGGGCGAACAACGGTGTCCCGAACAGTTCTCCGACGTACTCGCTGGTGCCGACGTTTGACTTCTTCGGAAACAGAAGGAGCTTGGACGGTCACTCCTCGGCCGCGTTCGATATCGGAGCGGTTGAGTTCGCAACGACGGCCAGTTCGAGCAACGGTGGAGCGTCCTTCAGCGTGCTGCCGAACCCGCTCAACTTCGGCAACGTGGCGGTCAGCTCGAGCACCCCGCTGACAGTCGATGTCAACAACACCGGTGATACGGCACTCGCAGTGAGTGCGCCGACTATCTCTGGTGCTGGCTTCACGTTTGTCAACAACTGCCCTGCCAATCTCGCGATCGCGTCGAGCTGCACGATCAGTGTGACCTTCGCGCCGGGAGCCGCCGCGGGCACGCAGAACGGTGTTCTCACCGTTACTCTGGGCGGGGTGCAACAGCAGGTGGCACTGACCGGAACGGCTTGGCAGGCAGTTAGCGCCACGGCCGCTGTGAACCTTGGGACGGTGAATCCGGGCGCGACCAGCGCTCCCGGCACCGTCACTCTAACCAACCCTGCAGGCAATCCCACGCTGCAGATTGGTTTGATTACATTCTCGACAGCCAACTTCTACCAGGCAGCGGGTGGTACTTGCGGCTCGACCTTGAGCGCAGGGTCGAATTGCACCATCATGGTCGTATTCACGGCGCCAAACACAACGCCGGCGAGTCCGACCTTGATGAATGCAACCATGAACATCAACGACACCGCTGCGAACAGTCCGCAAGTGGTGAACCTGAGTGGAACGTACTAGAAGTAGGACGAGGTGATGATCAACCAATCTAAGGCATCAGTCCGGAGGCTGCTCGCGGGGTTACTCGCGAGTGGCCTCCTGCTTTTTTCGGTTTTCCCCCAGGCCGCTCAAGCGGCGGAGCCCGCCGGGCAGGCACAGGCTAGCGTGTCTTCCCCGGCGCGTTCCGCGACGCTCACTTCTACCGCGGTTCCGTCGACTTCCCGAACCGTAGGCAGCGAGCGCGCTGCCATGATGTACCGGCGCATCTGGGGAGTGGACGACATCAGGCTTCAGGAAACGGCCTCGGGCTCGATGATTCGCTTCAGTTACAAAATCGTCGACGCCAACCGGGCCAAGATGCTCAATGACAAAAAGGCCACTCCGGTCCTGACCGATGAGGCCACCGGAACCAAGCTTCAAGTTCCGGTGATGGAAAAGGTAGGGCAGTTGCGCCAGACCGCTACGCCAGAGGCCGGTCGCGAATACTGGATGGTCTTTGGCAATAAGAGTCATGTCGTGAAGCCAGGCAGCCACGTAACCGTCGTCATCGACAAGTTTCGAGCAGAAGGTCTGGTCGTCGAGGGCAATTCGCTGCCTCGCACTCGCTGATGGCCGTGGATTCGTAGATGCGACCGCGCCTCAACGGACCTTGATCAACAGCGAAATGTAAACTGAACGTAAGAGTGATTCGTGGAAAGCAATCAGCTGCGGCATGAAATATCGGAATCAAAGATTCCTCATTCCGCAATAGTGATCTCGGGAGACTAGATATGAGTGTGATGCGAAGTGCGGTTTTCGCGATGGTGCTTCTGTTTATCGGTACTCATTTGCTTGCTCAGTCGAACCAAAATACTCCGGCGGAGCCGACCGGGACTTCATCTGCGCAACCCACCGTGCCGACGAGTATGGACCAGATTCCCGGTATACCTCCGGGTAGCCGTCCCGTAGTCCGCGGGCCTCAGCATGATCGTCGCTGCTGGAGAGAGGCGGGGATTGCTCCCGCCAAGGTAAACGAGCGTTGGAAGCTCGAGGACGGCGCCCAGGTAAAAATCAACGCGGTCTGTTCGGAAGCTTCTCTGACTCCGGAAAAGAAACGCGAGAAGATCCACGAGATCAACTTACAAACCCAGCAGGAGATCGCGAACATTATTCCTGCGCAGCAACTAACCGCATTCAATGCATGCGAAGCGAATCGGGAGCAAGAGAACGCAAAACATCCTGGACCGATCGCGCAGAAGCAGCTGGGACCATGCGGAGGCGTCATTCCCTCAGAGCCGGCAGCCGGGGGACATTCCCACGAGCATTCAGCGAGTAAACCTTCCAACTAAAGGTCCGAAATTCCAATCGGTCAGAATTTACCGGAGCTAAAGTACAGCTATGAAGATCTACTCCATCCTATGTTTGTCGATTGCTATTGCGCTTCCAGAAATTGCGGTGGCGAAGCTTCCACCCAATCCAGCGTTTGGGCAACTGGAGGGCACGATTGACCACTGCGCTCAGGTTGATGCACCGTCAGCGGCCAAATATCAGGATCTCAAGAAACGCCTGGTGGAGGACGTGCAGGAAAAAGAGGTAGCCGAGGCCCGGAAGACCAAGGAATATAAGGAATCGTATGATGCGATGAGTGAAGCTCTGGGTAAGGTCCCAAACGAGCAAGTTATCAAGGCCTGTGGCAGTCTGCTTGAGTCAAAGAAGTAGAGGGAGCGTTCCTTTCATCGAGGTAGAGTCGAGCCTCCCCGTCAGGCCAGACGGGATTGCTCTTGTTGGTTACATCGTGGAAAAGCAAGTACGCGTTTCTCTCCGCCTCGCCGATGGCGGCGGGACGCCCACCTCTCCAGAGCAACTTGACTACGAGTTGGCCTTCGATGTCGCAATTGCAATGCGCTTGCGAAGGGCTCTACGAGGAAAAATGCCCGAAGGTAACTACGAAAGTCACTCCCAGCCAGCGTTCATCGCTGTTTTCCACGCTGCGGGTTTTTCAAGACATTGTTACGAAATGTCTGAAAACATGGAGCTTCGCCGTAATCGCTATGCACTCGGCCACGCACGGTGCTGATTTCGGTGGGCAAACGGAAGCTTCATTTCCTCTTGACAAGGTGAGAAGCGCATGTTGTAGTTTTTGAACCTCCCGCCTGTCCGGTCTGAGGAGTTAGGCTGGCCAGCCGGAGCGGTCAGAACCTTGATTGGAAACGAATAGGCGAACCGCTCCCCCTGCGGCACGCTCAACAACTCTCCCCACTTGTACTATCGAACAGGGACTCGTTCGGCGATTCTGGAACGGCAGCGTCTCTGGAGCTTGCATCAATGGCGATTTTGCGCAGTCTGCCAAATTTGTTGGCGAAGACAACGCGCCCTCAGCGACTCCAACCGGATACCTCTGTGCTGGAGATGCGCAGTAGAGAGTTTGTGAGCATGTCGAACGAAACGAACCACCGACCCTACCATTTATTAATGGCAGGATTCGAAGCACTGGATCTTGTTAACGTCGGTGTAGTGGTGACCAGCGCGAGCGGCCAACTCTTGCTCGCTAATCGGACCGCCGAGCAAATTCTGAAGACGCGCGATGGATTGGAATTAACTTCCACAGGTTCGGTTCGAACGTCCCTCAAGTCCACGCCGAGTCTCAACGCATTGATGGACGCTGTTGCGAAACCGGGAAATGCTGGCGCCCGGGATTCCGTTCTGCCTGTGCGGCGGCCATCCGGCAAGCGGCCATTGACGGCAGTAGTCCGCGCCGTGGAGGAAACACCCGCAAATGGGGATGCGATGGCTCCCGCCACTCTTCTCTTCATTTTGGATCCTGAAATCCCACTCGAGACTGTCGAAGCCGAACTGCGTCAACTGTACGGCCTCACCTCGACCGAGGCCTGTCTCGCCAATCTCCTGATGGAGGGCAAAGCGCTGGACGAGTGTTGTGCTTTGCTCAGCATTCGTCGCTCCACCGCGCGAACGCACCTGCAGCACCTGTTCGAAAAACTCGGCGTGCAACGACAGAGTGAACTGGTTTCGTTGCTGCTGAAGAGTATTGGGCTAGTCGGCCCTGCGAACAAAAAAGGCAAAACACAAGCCCGCGTGATGCGCTCGAACGACTAGTTCCTGCTTCTGCATTCCTCCGGGCAGAAACCCAAAAAGCCGATAACTCAGTTGGGCGCTCTTATGATCTTCAGAATGTTCATCACGAACTCACATGAGAAAATTTGCGATCTCAGTGCGTGTCGGATGACTAAATGCACGCGAACCGGTTGCGAGATTTTCTGCGTGCAAACGATCTCCTCGAGCGATCAATCAGTCATATCTCTTCCTTGTGCGCGGACCTCAACCATTCGGGGGACTTCAAGAGATTGACGGCTGAGCGCGAAGGCAGCGTCTGAAACGCGAGTTAGGAGATCACTAATTCGAGGCATGCTCAAATGAGAGATCGACACGAGCTGTTCTATGTAAGTTGTTGATGGATAGTGACATAGCTGTAACGTAATCATCGAGCCTTGGGGCACCGGAGTCATGGTAGAATATCTTCTCCTGTATCCTCCTCCCCCGAAAACTGAAGAGGAGCGATCCAATTGATGTTCCGCAAAACCTTTCCGCTTTTCCTTACACTTTCACTCCTGTCCATCCTGCCGCTAACAACGGCCCAAGCTCAGACCGCGAGTCTGACTGCCCCTCAAATTGTTGAGAAAAATATTGCAGCCCGCGGCGGACTACAAGCATGGCGAGGACTCCAGACCATGACTTGGACCGGTAAGATGGACGCAGGCGGAGGCGACTCCGCGGCGCGCAGTCGACGAGCTGCTCTCGCACCGAGCAGCAGCACGAGCCATCCTGTGATGAATGCGCCTGAGGGCAAGACTGAGCAAGTGCAACTGCCGTTCACTTTGTACATGAAGCGAGGTCGCAAGTCGCGGATCGAACTCGAATTCGCAGGCAAGAAACCTGTTCAGGTCTACGACGGCACGAACGGGTGGAAATATCGGCCGTTTCTGAATCGTGAAGTTGTCGAGCCGTTCACCAATGATGAATTGAAATCGGAAGCTCAGAAGTCCGATCTCGATGGTCCACTCGTCGACTACGCAGCCAAGGGCACGAAAGTTGAGTCGGTTGGAGTCGAGAAGGTGGAAGGCCACGATTGCTACAAGCTGAAGCTGACTTTGAAGAGCGGTGACGTTCAATACGTTTGGATCGACACTCAGTCATTCCTCGACGTGAAAGTTTCGGGGACGCCGCGCCGCATGGATGGCAGGATGCACAATGTGTACATCTATCAGCGCGATTTCAAGACGGTGCAGGGTCTGGTGCTCCCGCAGGTTCTCGAGACTGCAGTGGACGGATACCGGGACACGCACAAGATGGTGATTGAGAGCCTGGTGATCAATCCCAAGTTGGACGATTCACTGTTCAAGAAGCCTCAATCGAAGTAGCGATTGCCAACGAAGGCGCCCGATATTGGGCGCCTTCGACGAAGCCGTAAGAAATGTGGCAACCTTCGCGGTGAATGTTGTTCTTCCTCTCCCTAAGGCACGTATGATCGTGACCAAACGCTTCCCCCGACTAACTCTAGGGTTCGATCGAATCAGTGAGGCCAGAGCTTTTTTCTACGCTAAGCATCGGACGCGCGGAACTCTGGCAAATGTATCTGTGGGGCTAAGACCATGAATAAGCCGACGGCTGTCGGTTCCTTACTCGTTATCGCTCTGGGCGCCTTTGTTGCAGGCCGCTTCAGCGGCGGATCCCGCCAACAAAATACTCCTTCTGCCAAGCGCGTTCTTTACTACGTCGACCCAATGCATCCCGCTTACAAATCCGATAAGCCGGGAACGGCACCTGATTGCGGCATGGCGTTGGAACCTGTCTATGAGGGGGATAATCCGGCGGCGAATCTGCAGTTGCCCGCAGGCGCGGTCTCCATTGCGCCTGAAAAGCAGCAGCTCATTGGCGTGCGGACAGAGGTCGTCGAGAAGAATTCAGGCTCGCGCCTGGTGCGTACTACCGGGCGGGTGGCGCCCGACGACAATCGTGTCTACCGGATGATGGCCGGTACCGATGGCTGGATTCAATCACTGCAGGATAGCCCGGCGGGAACTGTCGTTAAGAAGGATCAAGTGCTGGCCGTCTTCTATAGCCGCGAGTTTCGCAACGCTGAACAAGCGTTCCTCGGCTCGCTGGCGAGTCAGGATCGCGTGCGGGGTGTGCGCGATACCGACGACCCGAACCGGGTGGGTGATTCCAGCATCCGAATCAACGAAGAACAATTAAAAACGCTTGGCATGGGCGAGCCGCAGATTCGAGAGCTTCGCAAAACGCGCCAGGTCACCGGAGATATCACCCTGGTTTCTCCAGTCGACGGCATTGTGTTGTCGCGTTCGATATCGCCGCTGCAACTTTTTGAAAAGGGAACCGAATTTTACAGGATTGCCGACCTCAGCAAGGTATGGATCATCGCCGACGTGTTTAGCGATGAAGCGAGCGCGTTGCGGCCCGGATCCAAAGCTACCGTTCTGATCCGCGAGCTTTCAAAAACCGTTACTGCCACCGTCACCGACACGCCGCCCTCGTTTGATCCTGCTTCGCGCACCTTGAAATTACGGCTCGAGTCCGACAATCCGGCCTTGCTTCTTCGTCCGGATATGTATGTTGATGTCGAATTTCGGGCTTCTGCGCCGGCGGGCATCTCGATTCCTGCCGAGGCCGTCCTCGATAGCGGTATGCAAAAGATCGTCTATCTCGAGACCAGCGACGGCGTGTTCGAACCGCGTCCCGTTGAACTGGGTTCATCGTTTGGAAATCGCGTGACCGTAAAGCGCGGTCTGGCGGAAGGCGATCGCGTGGTTACGGCGGGCAATTTCCTGATTGATTCGGAGAGCCGCATGAAACCCGCGGTTCTGCGCACCGTGAACGAAAAGCGCGATGCCACCACGGCCACTGCTGCTGTCGCGCACAATGGCGCGATGACGCATGATCCGGTCTGCGGCATGTCGCTTGACCGGGAGAAGGCGCTTGCCGACGGTCACACAGAAACCTATCGCGGCGAAACGTTTGTTTTCTGCTCGGACAAGTGCCACAAAAAGTTCCTCCAGGATCCCGCGAAGTATTCCGAGGATCGGTTAAGAAGTGCGGCGGATAGAGCATCGGGACGGCAGAATGATTAACCGTCTCATCAGCTTCTCGGTTCGAAACAAGTTTCTCATCTTCGCCTTTGTCGCGGCGGCTTGCATTTGGGGAACGTGGTCGATGATGCACCTGCCGCTGGACGCGACCCCGGACCTGAGCGAAACCCAAGTCATCATCCTGTCGCGCTGGGACCGCAGCCCCGACATCATCGAAGATCAGGTCACCTACCCGATCATCTCCGCGATGACCGGCGCGCCCAAGGTCAAGACGGTTCGCGGTATCTCCGATTTCGGTTTCTCATACGTGTATGTGGTGTTTGACGAAGGAACCGACATCTACTGGGCGCGCTCCAGAACTCTCGAATACCTCTCCGCTGTAAATTCACGGCTGCCGCAAGGCGTGAAGACGGAAATCGGTCCCGACGCCACCGGACTGGGTTGGGTCTTCCAGTACGTTCTAAAAGACGAATCCGGCAAACATACGCTGGCGGAGCTTCGCTCCTATCAGGATTGGTATCTCAAGTATTACTTGAAAGCGGTCCCCGGTGTGGCCGAAGTTGCTTCGCTCGGCGGCTTCACGCAGCAATATCAGATCAACGTCGATCCCAACCGCCTGCGTTCTTATGGAATCCCGATTTCGCGCGTAGCCGATGCGGTCCGCAGTGGCAACAGCGAAACCGGAGCGCGCTTGCTGGAATTTGGCGGCGCCGAGTACATGATCCGCGGCCGCGGATATGTGAAGACGCCCCAGGATCTCGAAGATATTGTTCTGGCCAATCAGAATGGCACGCCAATCCGCATCAAGGACGTCGGAGAAGTTGTGCTTGGGCCCGACATTCGCCGTGGAGCCGCCGATCTTAACGGCACCGGCGAAGTGGTTTCTGGCATTGTCATCATGCGACAGGGAAGCAATGCCCTCGACGTCATCGATCGAGTGAAGGCGCGCCTGAAAGAAATCGCGCCGGGCATGCCGGAAGGCGTGAAGGTTGTTCCCGTGTACGACCGGTCCGAGCTCATCCGGCGATCGATCTCGAATGCACGCTCGACCCTGATTGAAGTCATCTTGACGGTCGTCTTGATCATTCTGATTTTCCTTTGGCACTTTCCAAGTGCCGTGATTCCGGTTGTAACCATTCCGGTCGCCATTCTTCTGACCTTCATTCCGCTGCAGTACACCGGAGTAAGCATCAACATCATGTCGCTGGCAGGGCTGGCAATCGCCTGCGGCGAGTTAGTCGATGCGGCCATCGTGGTTGTGGAGCAAACTCACAAGAAGCTCGAGATCTATGAGCGCTCCGGCCAGCCTTTCCGCTACGACGAGGTGATTCTCGAAGCTGTACGGGAGGTCGCCGGCCCTACCTTCTTCGCGCTACTGGTCATTGCAGTCGCGTTCCTTCCGGTTCTTGTGCTGGAAGGACAAGAAGGCAAACTTTTCCGGCCACTGGCGTACACAAAGAACTTTGCAATGCTGGTCGCGGCGGTTCTTGCGCTTACCTTGGATCCCGCACTTCGGTTATTGCTTGTGCGCCGCCCCCGTGGACTCGATCTACAGCAGAGTTGGCGACAGCGCTTCCTGGGTGCGCTACTGGGTGGCAAGATTCGCCCGGAGGAAAAGCATCCCATCACTGGCCCTCTGATGCGTCTCTATGATCCGGTCGTTCGTTGGACGCTGCGCTACAAGACGCAAGTGATCGTGGGCGCAGTAGCGTTGGTCATTCTCACGATTCCTCTGTTCTGGAGAATCGGTTCGGAATTCATGCCGCCGCTGGAGGAAGGCTCGTTGCTGTACATGCCGACCACCATGCCCGGCATCTCGATTGCCGAAGCGCAACGCCTCCTGCAGGTCACAGATGGCATCCTGAAGAGCTTCCCCGAAGTCGATCACGTTCTCGGCAAGACCGGTCGCGCAGATACAGCCACCGACCCTGCGCCCCTTTCCATGCTGGAAACGGTGGTTGTTCTTAAGCCGCATTCGGAGTGGCGCCGAGCCCATGTCTGGTATTCGTCATGGGCACCGAATTGGACGCTGCCTGTGCTGCGGCACATCACTGCTGACCACATTTCGGAGACGGAACTGGTTGCGCAGATGAACGATGTTTTAAAGATTCCCGGCCTCTCGAATTCGTGGACCATGCCGATCCGGGGACGAATTGAGATGCTCACCACCGGCATCCGCACCCCGGTTGGACTGAAGATCCAGGGTGGCGACCTGAACCGCATCCAGGAAATCGGCCGGCAGGTCGAGGCGGTGCTTGGAAAAGTCCCGGGCACGCGCAGCGTGTTCTCAGAGCGCACCGGAGATGGCTACTTTCTGGATGTGACCTGGGATCGAAAGGCGCTGGCTACCAATGGACTTTCGATCGAAGACGCCCAGAATGCGCTTGCGACCGCGGTAGGTGGTGAGAACGTCAGCACAACCATCGAGGGCCGTGAGCGGTATCCCATCAACGTCCGCTACAAGCGTGACTTCCGTTCGGATGTGGAAGCGCTCGGCAAAGTTCTGGTCACCGCCAGCGGCGATAAGCAAATCCCACTTTCGGAGTTGGCGACCATTCGGATGCTGAATGGCCCGGCAATGATCCGCAACGAAGACGGGCTGCTCACCGGATATGTCTTCGTCGATGTGGCAGGCCAGGCCCCGGGCGATTATGTGACGCAAGCCCGCCATGAGATGGAAAGCAAGCTGCATCTGCCCGCCGGCTACACCGTGCTTTGGAGTGGCCAGTATGAATCCGCAGAGCGCGTTCGTCAGCGGCTGATGCTGGTTGTGCCCGTCACATTAGCCATCATCCTTTTCCTTCTGTACACGAACACGCGCTCGATGGTAAAAACCGCGATCATCACGCTGGCAGTGCCTTTCTCAGCAGTCGGCGCGCTATGGATGGTCTACTTGCTTGGCTACAACATGAGCATCGCGGTATGGGTCGGCATTATCGCGTTGCTCGGCATTGACGCCGAGACGGGCGTCTTCATGCTGCTGTACCTCGATTTGGCGTACGAGAAGGCCAAGCGGGAGCATGTGCGCCTGACTCGCACCCAGCTCTACGAAGCTATCGTCGAAGGTGCGGCGAAGCGGCTTCGCCCCAAGTTCATGACGTTTGCCACCATGAGCGTAGGTCTCGTTCCAATCTTGTGGTCCACAGGTACAGGATCGGAAATCATGAAGCGCATTGCGGCTCCCATGGTGGGAGGCATTGTGACTTCGTTCTTGCTGGAATTGCTCGTATACCCGGCGATCTACGCATTCTGGCGGGAGCGCGAAGTCATGCCTGAACCGGACAGTGAATTCGCGGGAGGCGCGAGGTCCACGACTTCCTATCTCGAACTCGGCGCCATCAAGAATCGTGGAGCGGTTCCGGTTTCGTCCTCGGAGTAGTCTCTTCTGAGATGTCAATAAGAAGCGGGTAGCGCCGGCTCTAAGCAGACTACCGCTCTTGGCCTACCCTGAGCGAAGCCAAGGACCGACGACTGCTTTCCCTTCGGCGCAATCCGCCATTGTCTTTTTCAACCTGCAATAAAGCTCCCGAAACTGGCATTGACACGGTGCTTCCAGCACCTTAGCATCGCCAAGTCAGTCCTATCCCAGCCTGCTCTTGCATCTGCCAAGGAGTCATTGGTCTCATGAGTCTGCGCGATTTTCTCTCCAAACAATTCATTGATGTCATCGAGTGGGTCGAGCCACAAGACAGTATTCTTGCCTACCGATATCCCATGCAGGATCGCGAGATTCAGAATGGCGGCAAGCTCACCGTGCGCGATTCGCAAATGGCCGTATTCGTGAACGAAGGTCGAGTCGGCGACGTGTTTGGGCCGGGCCTGTATACCCTGAACACACACACGCTCCCGATCCTCACCTACCTCATGAACTGGGACAAGGCCTTCAAGTCCCCCTTCAAGTCGGACGTCTACTTCTTTATTACCCGACTGCAAACTAACCAGCATTGGGGCACGCAAAACCCCATCACTATTCGCGACAAGGAATTCGGAGCGGTGCGGCTGCGCGCATTCGGGATCTACACCTACCATGTTGCCGATCCGAAACTCTTCTACACCAAGGTGAGCGGCACACGGGATACCTACCGTGTCGAGGACCTCGAAGGCCAGCTGCGCAATACGATTGTAGGCAGGATCACCGACACGTTCGCCGGGAGCCAGGTGCCATTTCTGGATATGGCCGCGAACCAGGTCGCGCTCTCCGAAAAGATCTCGGGCCAGCTAAAGCCTGCCTTCACGGATCTGGGACTTGTTCTCGACAGCTTTGTGGTTGAGAACCTATCGTTACCAGATGAACTGCAGAAAATTCTTGACCAGCGGATCGGCATGAACATGGTTGGCGACATGGGACGCTACACGCAGTACCAGGTCGCGCAATCGATCCCGGTGGCCGCTGCCAATGAAGGCGGGGGCGGAGTCGGCGTGGGCGCAGGACTGGGCGCCGGGATGGCGATGGGGCAGGCCATGATGGACGCCATCAAGAAGGGAAGCGCGAGTTCCAGCGGTGAAGCCGGCGCGCCTGCCAGTGGTGCGGCTCCCGTCGCTGGTGCAGACTCCAAGTTTTGCCTCAATTGTGGCAAGTCGATTCCCAAGGTCAGCAAGTTCTGTCCCAATTGCGGTCAAGCTCAGCCGTAAGCGTGCGCGGATGAACGGAATTGAGTGGATCGTCGAAGCTCACGGCTGCGCCCCGGCAGCGCTCACCGACCTGCGCGGATTACAGACGCTCTTCGAACGTATCATTCGCGATCTGAATCTCAGGCCAATTGGCGACGCCCACTGGCATGCATTTCCCAAGACTGGCGGTATTACCGGACTGTGCCTGCTCGCAGAGTCTCATCTTGCCGTGCATACCTTCCCGGAGTTCCGCTCTCTTTGTCTGAACCTTTTTTGCTGTGTTCCGCGAGCAGAGTGGGATTTCAGCGGCATGCTCCAAGAGATGATGGCGGCCAGATCAGTCCAGGTTCGCCAGGTGCTCCGGCCATATATCCCCACCGAAGCGCCTGCAACGGATCATTCCCTTCTCAGAGCCAGCGATGTTCCCACCGGGAGTCGCGTGGGATGAGTCAACCGACCGGCATCTGCCCCAACTGCGGCGCCCAGATTGTGTTCCGCTGGTCAAGCAGCGTGCAGACCGTTTGCGAATACTGCAAATCGATTCTGGTCCGCACCGATGTCGATTTGAAGAAGGTGGGCCAAGTCGCCGACCTGCCGCCTGATAGTTCTCCCATTCAGCTCGGCGCCGAAGGGACATACAACCACAAAGCCTTCACGGCCATCGGCCGGATTATTTACGAGTATGAGCAGGGCAGCTGGAATGAATGGCACTTGATGATGAACGACGGGACCAGCGGCTGGCTCTCCGACGCGCAGGACGAGTATGCAGTTTCTTTCGCGGCTCCCGGACGCAAACTCCCGGAAGCCGATCAGTGCCAGGTCGGACAGGGTTTCGTCTGGGATAACCAGCGATACACCACCACGACCATCACCAAGGCGCATTATCGCGGAGTGCAGGGAGAATTGCCCTTCGAGTATTGGGACAAAGAAGACGTCGTCTTGGTCGATCTCCGATCCGAAACTGGAAAGTTCGCCACCCTCGATTACAGCGACGAGAAGCCGGTGCTGTACCTCGGCGAGATGGTGGACTTTGAAGATCTCGCCCTCAAGAATCTCCGCGCCTTTGAGGGCTGGTCATGAGCGCGGGGGCACCTCCGGTCAAGCCGCAAGTGAAGGCGCTCAACTGTCCCAATTGCGGCGCTGCACTTGTCGTCCGCTCCTTCAACACTGCCGTTACGATTGTCTGTGAAGGCTGCCATTCCATCCTTGACGCCAAAGATCCCAATCTGCAGATCCTGCAGAGATTCAAAGTTGCCACCGACGAAGACAAGCCTCTCATTCCGCTGGGAACACGTGGAAAAATTCGCGGCGTTGATTACGAGGCGATCGGCTTCGAGCGGCGCACCATTCATGTCGACGGCATCCCTTATAGTTGGCACGAGTACGTGCTCTTCAATCCCTACAAGGGATTCCGCTATCTCACCGAATACAACGGACACTGGAACGATGTCAGCACTTTGAAAGCTCTGCCCGAGTTCCTTCCCTATGCCAGCCCGCCGAAGGTGAAATACCTCGGCGAGACCTATCGTCATTTTCAAACTGCGAAAGCTGGCACTACGTTCGTACTCGGTGAATTTCCCTGGCAGGTACGAGTGGGTGAGGCCTCCGATGTCACCGACTATGTTTCGCCCCCGCGCGTCATCTCGAGCGAAATGACAGGCGGCGAAGTCACCTGGTCGATGGGCGAGTACCTGGCGGGCAAAGACGTCTGGAAGGCATTTCGCCTGCCGGGAAGTCCGCCGGAAGCGATCGGTGTCTACGAGAACCAGCCTTCGCCGCTCAGCGCTGAAACCCGGAATATCTGGGTGGCATTCGCTGCATTTCTGGTCGTTCTCGTGGTCATGATGATCGGCTTCGATCTGGCCGCACGCAACGAGCAGGTCTTCACCGGATACTACAAATACAACTCTAACCAGCGCGGAGAAGCTTCTTTCGTCACCGATGATTTCGAAGTGAAAGGGCACACTTCCAACGTCGAGGTGACCACCAGCACGGACGTAAACAATCGTTGGATTTATCTCAATTACGCCCTTATTAACGAGGCGACCGGGCAAGCCTTCGATTTTGGCCGGGAAGTGAGCTACTACCACGGGTATGACTCGGACGGTGCATGGTCGGAGGGAAAAGCGAATGATAGTGTTGCGATTCCCAAGGTGCCGCCGGGTCGCTACTATCTGCGTGTGGAACCGGAGGGCGATCCCGGCTACGGGATGACCTACTACACGGTCACCGTGAAGAGGGACGTTCCGCAGTACAGCTTCTACGCAATCGCGCTGGGCGCTCTGCTTCTGCCCGCGATCCTCTTGACCTGGCGATCACTGAGCTTCGAGCACCTTCGCTGGGCCGAAAGCGATCATCCGCCAATCAACTTAGGAGGCAACGAGTGATCCGCACCCTCTATATCGCTTACGGGGCTGCTGTCCTGCTCGGGTTAGGTGTAGCGCAATATCAAGGCTGGAGTCTGGCCACGGTAAATGAAGTGAAAAATGTCCCCAGGTCCGTGCGCGACAATCCCGGTTCGTATCGATCCGTCTACAGCTCCTATCACCACTACACGGGAGGCAAATGAAATGAGTTCTACGCTGGTAAACAGTGTCGTGAATGCCGTCGTGTTTGCATTTCTTGGGATCGTCGTCTTCACCGTGGCGTTTCTGGTGATGGACAAACTTACGCCTTATCATCTCTGGAAAGAAATCGTGCAGGAGCACAACACGGCGCTCGCCATTCTGGTGGGTGCGATGTCCATCGGCATCTGCATCATCATCGCGGCGGCGGTTCACTAAAGTTGTGGGCATTCTCCTTTTCATCACGGTCCTGCTCATCGCCGCCTGCGGGCTCATCTACGAGTTGATCGCCGGCACGCTGGCCAGCTACCTGCTGGGCGATAGCGTTCTGCAGTTCTCCACCATCATCGGTTGCTACCTGTTTGCCATGGGCATTGGAAGCGCACTTTCGCGCTACATTCACCGCGGGCTGGCTTATCGCTTCGTGTGGATCGAACTCATGCTGGGCGTGGTCGGCGGCTTCTCTTCGGCGCTGCTCTTCCTTGCTTTTGCCTACACGCAGGGATTTCAGTTGCTGATGTACGCGCTGGTGGTGGTGATCGGCGTATTGGTCGGCCTTGAAATTCCTATCCTGATGCGCATTGTCAAAGAGCGCTACCAGTTCCGCGACGTTGTCGCCCACGTGCTGACCTTCGACTATCTGGGAGCACTGGGCGCCTCGTTGCTGTTTCCCATTCTGCTGGTCCCACGCCTCGGATTGGTGCGCTCCGCACTGTTATTCGGACTCGTGAACGTTGCAGTCGCCCTGTGGAGCACCTTTCTCTTCCGCAAGCAACTGCCATCCACTCGCGCTTTGCGTTTGCTTTGCATTGTCATTATTTGCTTCCTTGGGGTCGGGATGCTCCAGGCGAAGCGCATCACCGCCGCTGCCGAAGACAACATCTATGCCGACGAAATCATCTTCGCGCGTGACACCCGTTACCAGCATATCGTCCTCACCCGATTCAAAGATGACATCCGGCTCTTTCTGAACAGCCATCTGCAATTCAGTTCTCGGGACGAGTATCGCTATCACGAAGCCCTGATCCATCCCGGACTATCGGCGGTGCCGGCCCCACGACGTGTGCTGGTACTCGGAGGCGGCGATGGTCTCGCCGTGCGCGAGATTCTGAAATATCCGCAAGTAGAGAGCGTCACACTCGTGGATCTTGACCCAGAGATGACTCGCTTGTTTTCGACCCATCCCATGCTCACCGGCCTGAATCAGAAATCGTTTCTCTCGCCCAAGGTGCACATCATTAATGCGGACGCATTTCCCTGGGTCGATGCAAACACCGACAGCTTCGATTTCATCGTCATCGATTTCCCGGACCCCACCAACTACTCGCTCGGCAAGCTCTACACCACCGCCTTCTACAAAGCTGCCTCCCGTCACCTGAGCGCCCAAGGTCTGATGGTCGTGCAAAGCACCTCTCCGATGTTTGCGCGCGATTCCTATTGGTGCATCGTCGAAACGCTCAAGCAGGCTGGATTGAAGACCTACCCCTACCACGTCTACGTGCCATCGTTTGGCGAGTGGGGCTTCGTGATCGCTTCCACCCATGAATACACGCCGCCAACGCTTCTGCCGGCCGGACTTCGGTTTGTTTCCGTCGACGGCCTATCCTCCATGTTTCAATTCCCACCCGATATGTCGCCCATGGCGATGCCGCCCAATCGGTTGAACGATCAGGTCCTGGTGCGAGCCTATGACCAGGATTGGAAGGACATCAGTCATTGAGAATCTCGCGCCGGAAGTTTTTGCAATCCGGCAGCGCCGCGCTGATCGGCCTCTCTGTGAAAGGCGATCGCCCGATTACGGGCGGTTTCGTGAATGACTCGTTTGCGGTGGGCCACAAGCTGCGCGACCGCGCAGCATTTCCGATCGCCAAGAAATTCGAGAAACGAACAGTCGTGATCGTGGGCGGCGGCATTGCCGGCCTGAGCGCAGCTTGGAGGCTGCAAAAGAGAAGCTTCACAGATTTTGTGCTGCTCGAAATGAATGAACAGCCGGGTGGCAACTCGCGCTGGGGCGAAAACGAAATCACCGCTTACCCTTGGGCTGCACACTACGTCCCCGTACCCGGGCGGAAAGCGACCTACGTCCGGGAGCTATTCGAAGATATTGGTGTTCTGAAAGACGGTGTCTGGGACGAGCGCTTCCTCTGCTTCACCCCACAGGAGCGTCTATTTTTGTATGGCCGCTGGCAGGAGGGAATCGAGCCGGCGATCGGCCTCAATGAGGGTGATCGCGACCAGTTTCGTCGGCTCGAGGAACAAATTCACAAGTTTCGTGCAAGCGGTGGTTTCACAATTCCCATGGAACCCGGGCTCTCTCGGGAGCATGCCGATCTCGACCAGATTCCATTCAGCGATTGGCTGTGCAGCCAGCGCATGGATTCGCGAATTCTGGACTGGTACATGAATTACTGCTGCCGCGACGATTACGGCTCACTTGCTTCCGAGACTTCAGCCTGGGCAGGCATACACTACTTCGCGTCGCGCGAACCCGAGGAGAAAGGCCCCTTAACCTGGCCCGAGGGCAATGGATGGATTGTGAAACGTCTCCTGGAGCGCGTGGGCACATTCGTACGATCTGGAAAGATGGTGCACCGCATCACGCGGAAAGGGAATCGTTTCAGCATTTTTGCCGGCGAAACGGAGTATCAAGCCGAGTTTGTAATCTTCGCCGCCCCCACCTTTCTCGCTCCTTACGTTATTGAGGGATTCGCTCCTGTTCACGACTTCGAATACTCAACCTGGCTGACGGCAAACCTGACGCTGCAACGTCTCCCGAACAACTACGGATCGGACCTGACCTGGGACAATGTCGTGATGAATTCGCCTACTCTGGGCTATGTAGATGCTATGCACCAAAGCTTGCAGAGCCACGTGGAACGCACAGTCTGGACCTTTTACTGGGCCCTTGCCGAAGGGCAACCAGCCAGCAATCGCGAGCTTCTTTTAGAAAAAGACTGGGGCTACTGGAAAGAATCGATTCTCCGTGATCTCGAGCGCGTGCACCCTGACATTCGTCAGTGCGTTTCACGAATCGATGTCATGCGCTTCGGACACGCAATGGCGAGACCGAAACCCGGCGCAATTTTCCACGAGCAGCGCCGGAAGTTGGCCGCACTCGATGGACCATTGCTGTTCGCAAATTCCGATCTGAGTGGGTTTTCCATTTTCGAAGAGGCACAATATCGAGGAGTACGGGCGGCAGAAAAGGTTTTGAGGGATCTGGGCGACCAGAAGGCTGAGGTCGCTTAGTAGGCACGCTGCGAACTAGAGATCATGGAGCGACGGGCGTCTCCGCCCGTCGGCTTTTGCAACTGCGAGTGGGAGCTTCAATCGCCCACGGCGAATGCAACAATCGTCCGCCCCGAAGGAGTCCCGGCATCCTGCATTTCACTTAAGAGGCGCGATTCCAGATCATCGGGATCAACTTCCATCTCGCACTTTGCAATTTCCTGGTCGCTAGCGCCGTGAAAGCAAAGTTCACAAACTCCCAACCCATCCTCGGACCGTACCGGCGGCCCAAACGCTCGGCAAGTAATCGGACGCGACTCGTACAGTTCGCAAGTCCCGTTTGCAGGGTCGAGCACAGGACACGGTTCATCGTTCGCAAATTCCTCGAATCGCGCCTTGGCTTCTTCATCGTCGGCGAGAATTCCTGTAACCGGATCTCCCGGATACGTTGCTGATAAGCGGACGATCGCAGCATGAGCCCGCTTTCGGATCGCCTCCGCACGCTCAGGGTCGCGAGTTTCCAAATCCTGCAATCCGTGCCGCAGGCGAGCCGCATCCAGTTGGCTGATCGAGAAAACTCCGAAACAGCACTGCGTGCACCCGGGACGACAAACAATCCAGGAGCCGCCTCGTCGAGTGGCATCCGCCAGCGCCGCGTCCACGATCTGGACTAGCTTCTGGTCGCCGGCGGGCAGGGAAGTGCAGCGCATATATATAAGGATAGTCCCGAACCGGAGCTCTTGCCTTTACAGGTTTGCTCAAAGAATCCCGCGATAGCTGCGATTTGAAAGGGCTGGGCTTCACCCCAGCCGGAAGGGCCACAAGTTCAAAGCGGCTTTAGCCACTGAGGTTGTGGGGATTGTGGAGCCGGCGTTTTTCAGGAAACTCCTACCCGTGGCCGCCGCCGCCCGTCAATTCGCGAACAATGTTCCCGACAAAGGCCTTGGCATCTCCGAAGAGCATCAGTGTGTTATCCAGGTAATAAAGAGGATTGTCGATCCCCGCGAACCCGGGACTCATGCCACGCTTGATGACCATTACGGTGTGCGCCTTGTCGACATCCAGAATCGGCATCCCATAGATCGGGCTCGTGGTGTCGGTGCGAGCGGCGGGATTAGTTACGTCGTTCGCGCCGATGACCAGAGCAACATCGGTTTGCGGGAAGTCGCTATTGATGTCCTCCATGTCCATGAGTCGGTCGTACGGAATGTCAGCTTCGGCGAGCAGCACGTTCATGTGTCCCGGCATTCGGCCCGCCACCGGGTGAATGGCAAATCGGACGTCCACGCCGCGCTTGCTCAGAGCGTCGTAAAGTTCGCGAACCTTGTGCTGGGCCTGTGCGACAGCCATGCCATACCCAGGTACGACCACCACCTTGTTGGCAGCGGAGAGGATGGCGGCCGCTTCCTCGGCGGTCGCGCTCCGCACCTGCTTCGCTTCCTGAGCGCCCGCCGCGGCAGCCTGCACCTGGCCGAACGCGCCGAACAGTACATTCGTGAACGAGCGGTTCATAGCCTTTGACATGATGACCGAGAGAATGAGGCCAGACGATCCGTCGAGCGCACCCGCCACGATCAGCAGCTTATTATTCAGCACGAAGCCCATCGCCGCGGCTGACAATCCAGCATAGGCATTCAACAGAGAAATAACCGTCGGCATGTCGGCGCCGCCGATTGGGATAACCAGCAGCACACCGAATGCCAGCGCGATGACCAGCATGAACGGATAAAGCTGCCGAGCTTCCGGATGAAGCACGAGATAGACGGCCAACGCAATCGCAATCGCCAGCAGCAGAAAATTCACGAAATTCTGCCCTTTATAGGTCAACGGGCGCTGGGGCAGAATCTCCTGAAGTTTTCCGGCGGCCATCAGGCTGCCCGTGAACGTCAGCGAGCCGAGAATTACCTCCATCGATAGGACGCCCATCATGAACCGCGAAATCTCCGGCGTGCGCAGGTAAAATTCCGCGGTCCCGACCAGGGTCACGCACAAAGCGCCGAAGGCGTGGCTCAGCGCCGTCCGTTGCGGCACGGCCGTCATCTGCACGCGTCCAAGCGGGACGCCGATGATCGTGCCAAGCACCAGTGCGATCGCGATCCACTTGTAGTCGACGATGCCGTGGTGCAGCAGCGTGCCGGCAATCGCGAGCAGCATTCCCAATTCGCCGGCCCATACGCCATGGCGCGCGGTAGTCGGCGAGCTCATCCATTTCAGCGAGAGAATGAACAGTGCGCTCGCGAGCAGGTAAATGATTTCGATGGGAAGCTGGTTTCCAGCGAATTCGTTCATGATTTCGCAGCCGGGCGGCTCGACTTGAACATCTTCAGCATGCGGTCGGTGATGAGGAACCCGCCCACGATGTTGCTGGTGGCGGCGACCACCGCGATGGTGCCAAGGATCACCGAAAGCGAGCTCTTGTGTTCACCCACCAGCACAATCGCGCCTACCACGGCGATTGCGTCCAGGGCATTCGTCAGCGACATGAGCGGAGTGTGGAGTAAGGGCGATACCCGCCGGATCACTTCAAAGCCGATAAACCCGGCCAGCATAAAAATGAAGAGCGCATTGATCAGGATCGAACTGTTCATCTGTCCTCTCGAAGAATCCTTATCATCCTTGCGGCACCGGAGCCGGCATTCCGAAGAATTCTCGAACCCTTGCATTCACGACTTCGCCGCCATGGGTCACCAGCGTCTCGCGCACGATTTCGTCGTTCACGTTCAGTTGCAGCTTTTGTTCTTTAATGATGTAGAGAAGAAACGCTGTCACATTGCGAGCATACATTTGGCTGGCGTGATACGGGACGCCGCTGGCCACGTTAATCGCGCCAATGATCGTCACGCCATGCCGGACAACCGTCGCACCCGCCTTGGTTAACTCGCAGTTTCCGCCGCGCTCGGCCGCCAGGTCGAAAATCACCGATCCCGGGGCCATACTCTTCACCATTTCCTCCGTGACGAGAACAGGAGAGGTCTTGCCCGGAATCACGGCCGCTGTAATCACAACATCATTGTCCTTGACGACGCGGCCCAGAAGTTCGCGCTGGCGTTGGTAGAAGTTCTCATCTTGTGCCCGCGCGTAACCGCGAGCATCCTGAGCATCCTTGGCTTCGATGGGAAGCTCAATGAATCGGCCTCCCAGACTCTGCACTTGTTCCTTCGCCGCAGGCCGCAAGTCATAAGCCGAGGAGACCGCGCCCAGTCTGCGGGCGGTTGCGATGGCCTGCAGACCAGCAACCCCGGCGCCGATCACAAACACGCGCGCAGGAGTAATGGTTCCGGCAGCCGTCGTCAGCATGGGAAAAATCCGTGGATGGCTGTCAGCCGCGATCAACACTGCCTTGTAGCCGCAAATCGTGCCCATGGACGAGAGAGCATCCATGCTTTGGGCGCGCGTCGTTCGTGGCACCAGTTCCACCGAAAACGCGGTCACGCCGCTTCCAGCGATTTCCTGGATCACCTCCCGCGACCCGAAGGGACGCAAAAAGCCGATTAGAATTTGATTGCGACGCAGCAATGGCAGGTCATTCTTTCCGGTGATGTCATTCGATCCGTAGGCAAGAACCTGGAGGATGATGTCCGCTTTCTCGAACAGTGCAGAACGCGTCGTGACAATCTGCGCGCCCTTCTCGGTGTACTGAGAATCCGGGTAGCCCGCCTGAATCCCGGCGTCCGTTTCCACGATCACTTCGAATCCCGCCTTGGTCAAAGCTGGAATGACCATCGGAACCAGAGCTACGCGCCGCTCCCCAGGGTAAGTCTCTTTTGGAACGCCGATGATCACGCGATTTCACCTCCGGCACAGATTCGGTTTGGTAGGCTTTTCATTCTATCGAGGATGTTCGGAGGAAGGAAACCGCCGTTTGCAGGGCGTACCTGAACTCGCATCGGGTCGTTGAAGAAATCCCTCCATCGCCGGGTACCGATTCCACAGGTTCCGTTCCGGACACCGGCAGTTTTCTCCAGAGTACATTTGCATACGTTGCGACCAAGCTCACGAAGTCGCCGCTGCCGCTATTTGAGCCCGCTGCAAGGCTCTTGCGCCAGCCCAACTCCAAACGAAATAGTTTTCGCGTAGCCCTGCCCCGACCCCGGTATCCTTATCATGAGAACGCATCACTAAAGGCCAGCTTCATCCATGCTTCGAGTCAATTCAGCAAAGCACGCCTCGGTCCTCCGCGAGGCAAATCACTGCTTGTTGGTATTAGACAAGGTCACGAAAGATTATGTGACCGACGGCGTACCCGTTCGTGCGCTCCATGATGTCTCGCTCGAAGTCGCTACCGGACAATTCCTGGCGCTGGTCGGACGGAGTGGTTGTGGCAAGTCAACTCTCCTGAACCTGGCTGGGGCAATGGACTTTCCTACTTCTGGACAAGTCCTTGTGGATGGCATCTCGACCACCTCCCTGAGCGACGCAGGTCTGACCCAGCTTCGACGGCAAAAGGTCGGCTTCATTTTCCAATCATTCCAGTTACTGCATACACTCACCGTCCTCGAGAACGTGGAACTCCCGTTGCTCCTGGCCGGTGTCGCAGATGCACGGCCTTCCGCCCGACAGCGTCTCGAATGGGTGGAGTTAGCAGACCTGGCCGACCGCTACCCCCACCAGCTTTCCGGCGGACAGATGCAGAGAGTGGCCATCGCCCGTGCGCTCGTACACTCTCCACGACTCGTGCTTGCCGATGAACCCATGGGCAATCTCGACACCACCACCGGAGCCGTCATCGTGGAGTTGCTGCAGCGCGTAGTGCGTGAGCAGAAAGTCACTGTTCTGATGGCGACCCATAGCGTCGAAGCTGCTGCTTTGGCCGACATCGTGGTTCGCATGAGGGATGGTCACATCGAGGAGTTAGTGCAAAGCTGACATGCTTTCCGTTCGGTTGTTCTACCGATTGATCGTTCGCCCACTTTTACGGGAGCCGTGGCGTGCCGCATTGACGGTGTTCGCGGTTGCCCTCGGTGTCTCGGTCGTCTTGGCTATCGAACTGGCTGGCAATGCCGCGGCTGGATCCTTCCGATCGTCGCTAGAGACCCTTTCCGGCAACACGAATCTTGAGGTTACGGCTGCTGGCGGTATTCCCGAACAGACGGTCGCCACTTTGGAGCGGCTGCCCTATCCCATCCAACTCTATGCTCGCGTTGAAGACTACACGACGGTAGCCGATTCCGCACAGACTGTTCCCCTCATCGGTCTTGATCTGATCTCTGAGAGCAACAACGATTCTCCGCAATCGCGTGCTTTTGACACGGTGGATGCCGAAAATGCTCTCCAATATCTGAATGACATGAACAGCGTGTGGGTGGGATCGCGCCTGGGCTATAAGCCGGGCGACCGAATTCGCCTGCTCGTGAATGATCACACCCGGGAATATGTGGTGCGCGGGATCTTCAATGACCAAAACGAAGGTGTCAGCGCGATTGTCATGGACATTGCCACAGCTCAGCGGGAACTCGGCAGAATGGGGAGAGTGGATCGCGTCCTCCTGAAGGTACCGGATGAGCCGTCCATCGAGGAATGGCAGCGTCGTATCCGTGACGCGTTACCTTCGGGAATCGAGGTGCGGCTCGCGGGAAGCGGTACCGCCGAGAACCGCAAGATGCTCAGCGCGTTTCGCTGGAACCTTCGTGTCCTTTCCTATGTCGCCCTCGTGGTGGGTGCGTTCCTCATTTACAACACAATTTCTGTTTCGGTTGTCCGGAGACGGCCGGAGATTGGCATCGTCCGGGCCTTGGGGGCCACGCGAGGCGCGATTTTGTTAGCCTTTCTCGGAGAGGCCGCCTGCTTTGGTGTGGCAGGAAGTCTCCTGGCATTGCCGTTGGGGCGCGCCCTGGCTTCAGTTGCCGTGCGGCTGCTCTCCATGACCGTTGAGTCTCTCTACGTGAGCAGCACTCCCGGATCCGCCGCACTGAATCTTCCGTCCGCAATTCTGGGAGTAATGATCGGCATCGCGGTTGCGGTCGTCTCGGCGTTGTCGCCGGCGCGGGAAGCCTCTCTGGTTTCCCCGGTCGAAGCGATGGCACGCGCTCGCAGAGAATACATCGCACGCGTGCACAAGACACGCGATCTCTGGATTGCGCTGGCGATGGCTCTAGCAGCTGGCTTGGCATCGCGCATGCCCGCCATTGAAGGCAAACCTTTCTTCGGATATCTCTCCGCCATTCTGCTCATTGGAGCATCCGTGTTTGCCATCCCTGCATTCGTGGATCGACTGTCAACATTGTCTTCGAATCTCCTGGGTCGCCGTTTCGGAGTTGAAGCTCTGCTCGCATCCCGCAGTCTGGCCGGATCTCTGCGCCGGACCTCCGTGTTGGTGGGCGCATTAGCGACGGCAATCGCGATGATGACCGCAGTGGGCATCATGGTGGGAAGCTTTCGGCAAACGATTGTTGTCTGGATGAACGATCAACTGCCGGCCGACCTGTACTTGCGCCCCGCCGGCGAAGAATCGGCGGATCGCCACCCCACAATGTCCCCTGAGTTCGTCGATGCGCTCGCGAAGTTACCGGGCGTGGCTGCGGTGGACCGGTACCGGGCGTACGAGATCAGCTATCAGGGCTTGCCTGCGACGCTGGCCGGGGCAGATCTCCAGGTGATGCGCGATTTCCGGAGTTCCGATTTTGTTTCAGGCCGCGCACCCGACAAGGTGCTTGATGAAATGCGAAGCCGCGACGCTGCCATCATCAGCGAACCATTCTCCAACAAGCACCGGGTACACGCGGGACAAAGTATCAGAGTGCCTTTGGGCGGAAGGAATGTGTCTCTTCGAATCGTCGATGTTTACTACGACTATGCCAGCGAACGCGGCGTCATCGTTATAGATCGCGAGACGCTGCTTCGTTACCTGCCGGACCCGGCGCCGTCGAATCTTGCGGTGTACGTCCAGCAGGGTGCGAACGTGGATGCGGTACGCCAGGAAATCGAATTCGCCGCGGCCGGCAGAAATGTGCTGGTGTTTACGGATCGTGATTTGCGTCGCGAGGCCATCCGGATCTTTGACCGGACGTTTGCGATCACCTATGCGCTGGAAGCAGTGGCGATCTTTGTTGCAGTTATGGGAATCGGAGGAGCATTGTTGGCCTTGGTCATCGATCGCCGCCGCGAATTTGGCCTCTTGCGATTTATGGGGGCGGCCACCGGCCAGCTTCGCAAAATCATCCTCGTGGAGGCGGGATTGCTGGGCGTGCTGGCAAATCTCGTTGGTTTGGGCCTCGGGTTCCTGTTATCTCTCGTCCTGATCTTCGTTATCAACAAGCAATCGTTCGGCTGGACCATTCAATTTCACTGGCCTGTCGCGGTGCTGGTTGGCGCACTGAGCGCGGTCTACGCAGCGACTGTTGTGGCGGGGCTTTATCCAGCGCGCCTTGCGACCAGGCTCAACCCGATCGAGGTCATCCATGAGGAGTAGATCGCTGCCGCTGCTGGTCTTGTTGGTCGCCAATCTCGCAGCCGCGCAGTACAAGATGGCTCTTCCCGGATACCACTACCAGTTTCCCCGTGATCAATTCAATCATCCCGAGTTTCAGACGGAGTGGTGGTACTACACGGGAAATCTGCGCGCCCCCGATGGCCATCGCTTCGGCTTTGAACTCACTTTCTTTCGGACAGGACTGACTCGCAACCAGCCACAGGATTCGACCTGGGCCGCTCGCGATTTGTATTTTGCTCATCTTGCTCTCAGCGACCTTGATGGACAGCACTTTTATCATGTGGAGAGGTCGAACCGGGCAGGTCCCGGCATCGCAGGTGCCGACGAGAAGACAGAAACAATCTGGAATGGCAATTGGCAGGTTCATCTTGAGGGTGACCGTCAGGAGCTGCAAGCTGTGTCAGACCAATTCAACCTGCGCGTGACCATGGAGTCGAAAAAGCCACCCATCATTCACGGAGAAAATGGTGTAAGTCAGAAGGCTGAGGAACAAGGGCGGGCTTCTCACTACATTTCCCTGACTCGCCTTCTTACTGCGGGAGTGATCGAAATTGAGAATAAGGCATACCAGGTGACTGGCACGTCCTGGATGGATCACGAGTTCTTCACACATCAACTGGAACCAGACCAGGTCGGCTGGGATTGGCTCAGCCTCCAGTTCGACAACGACACTGAATTAATGTTGTTCCGTATTCGTCGTAAAGATGGATCCATCGATTCATTTTCCGCCGGGACCTACGTCGACCCACGAGGACTGAGCCATCATCTGAGAGCCGGTGACTTCACACTCAGGCCATCGCCTGAAACCTGGACCAGTCCGAATTCAAGTGCGGTTTACCCAATCCGTTGGCAGGTTTCAGTCCCCGCATTGGGAATCGCAGGACAAGTTCGCACGGCTCTCCCCAAGCAAGAGATGAACGCCCGCTCAAATCTCGCAAACAGCTACTGGGAAGGTGCCATCGATCTTACCGGAACACGTGCCGGTCAACGTCTGAGCGGGCGCGGCTATTTGGAAATGACCGGATATGATCGACCGGTGCAGTTGGGTCAATAGCTTCACCGCGGGTTTTTCTGCGGGGTCTATTCAAAAACTGACTCCCCGTAACGTTCTTCATCACGATTCGTGGTGATTTGCATCACTGCGTTGGTGTACCAATTGCAGCGATAAAGATGCTCATCGATGCCGCGTTTCGCAACGGGACATAGATACTGAATGGTCGGAGACAGTCAGGCCAGGAGTGGATCGGTGTACTGGAGCCCACAAATTTTCAAGCGGTTTTCATTACTTTCATAGTTTGCCAATTCCAGTCATCGCTAGCTGAAACAGTGGACGCGCCGGTCTTCAATCTGCCTCGCTGAGCCCGCCCGCCAGTACCCCTGTTACACCGCACCGGTGACGATGGTCACCGAACGACGCAACCCGCGGCGACGAACAACTCAGGCCTGTTCGCGGACGTTTCTATGTGCGGACGTTTCTATGTTTAGTAAGAGGTAGAAGCCTCCCCGCATCCCGCGCAGGTCAGAGCGACTCTAGCTTGAGGGAGTTCGCATGCCCGACGAAACCGGCAAACAGAAACCCAGCATCGAACAGCACCTGAAAGCCTGCGGCGTTTCGCGCCGCGGTTTTCTACAGCTCTGCTCGGCCCTCATGGTAACCGCACCGGTGGGCCTGGCGCTCACCCAGAAAGGTTCCGTCCTTCAGATAGCCGAGGCGATCGGCAAGGCCAAGCGCCCATCGGTGGTCTGGCTGCATTTCCAGGATTGCACGGGCTGCACGGAGACCCTGCTTCGTACCTCCGCTCCCGATGTCGCGCACCTGATTCTGGATGTCATCTCCCTTGACTACCACGAGACCTTGATGGCAGCTTCTGGCGCGCAGGCGGAGGCGGCGTTGCGCCAAACAATTGAAGACAACGCCGGCAAATTCGTCCTGGTCGTCGAGGGTGCGATTCCGGCCAAGGACGATGGCGTCTACATGGAACTGGGCGGCAGGCCCGGAGTGCAGGTTCTCAGGGAAGTTGCCGGCAAAGCCGCCGCAGTGATAGCGATCGGCTCGTGTGCATCCTGGGGCGGTGTTCCGTCAGCAGACCCCAATCCGACCGGGGCGGTTGGAGTCGACTCTGTCGTTTCTGGCAAACCCATCGTAAATCTTCCGGGTTGCCCACCCAATCCTTACAACCTCCTGGCCGTGGTTCTCGAATACGTCACCATGGGCAAGCTGCCCGCGCTCGACGAGTTCAACCGGCCCAAGTTCGCCTATGACCGCGTCATTCATGAGAACTGTCCCCGCCGCGCTCATTTCGACGCGGGCCGATTCGCCGCTGCCTTCGGCGATGAAGGTCACCGTAAAGGCTGGTGTCTCTACAAACTCGGCTGCAAGGGACCCGTGACTCATGCGGCCTGCGCAACCCGGCACTTCAATGAGATTCCGGGTGTTTGGCCGATCGGCGTGGGCACTCCTTGCGTAGGCTGCACGGAGAAGGGCGTGGTATGGCAGATGGCAACCTTTGAAACGGTTCCCATACACCTCGCGACTCCTCCCGAAACGTATCCACCCATCTACAGTGCGGCCGGACGGCTCCAGGTAGGCGCAGCCGCCCTGGTCGGCGCCATCACGGGCGCTGTCGGGGGCGCGGCATGGGTAGCCTCACAGCGTTTCCAGAGCAGTGCGGAAGCCGGAGTGACTCGCGTCGCCGCCGACATTGCGTACGCAGAGAAATTAAAGGGAAAGCCGGCCGACAAGAAAGAGGACTGACGTGCCCATCACTCGGCGAGAACTGATTACCGGCGTTGCCAAGGTGGGACTACCTGCCGCCGTCGTGGTCACGGTCGGCAAGGATGTGCTGAAAACCGAGCCCATTCCCGTTCCCAATGCTGCGGTGGGACTACTCTACGACGCCACCATCTGCATAGGCTGCAAAGCCTGTGTCGCGGCCTGCGCCGAAGCCAATAACACGCCGCCGGACACACGCGGTGATGCTCTACATCAGGCCCCGTCGGACTTAAACGATGTCACCCGCAACGTCATTAAGCTCTACAGGCCGGACGACGGGTCCGCCTTCTCGTTCGTGAAGCGCCAGTGTATGCATTGCCTGGATCCGGCGTGCGCAGCAGGATGTCCGTTCCAGGCCCTGCATAAGGATCCGGAGACCGGCGTAGTCAGCTGGACCGCCGACAAATGCATCGGCTGCCGCTACTGCACGATCACCTGCCCGTTTCATATTCCGCGTTTTCAGTGGGCAGGTTTCAATCCACGTGTAACGAAGTGCGAATTTTGCAGTCACCGACTGGAGAAAGGCCTCAAGCCCGGATGCACCAGTGTGTGTCCAACGGGCGCCGTGATTTTTGGGCCCCGCCCGGTGCTCCTGTTGGAGGCCAAGCGTCGCATCCAGAGCAGCCCCGGCCGCTATTTTCAGAATCGCGTGTACGGGGAGTTGGACAACGGCGGGACCCAGGCCCTCTATTTGTCGCACGTGCCCTTCGAAAAACTCGGCCTGCCGGAACTCGGCCCAGAGTCTGTCCCGGCGCGAACGCTTCGCTGGCAGAGGCGTTTTTATCAATACTTCGCATTGCCGGCTCTTCTGTACGCCGGCCTGGTGCAGGTCATCCGCAAGAGCCTCAAAGGACATGAACAGGAAGCCCACGAACGCGAGAAAGAGACCGGATTGAGGGCGCAACTATGAGTAGCGTGGCCACTAACGCCGATTCCTATCCGAGCACTGGGCGCTGGGAGCGGGCTGTACCCGTCTACGGTTTCCCCCTGGTAAACGGGTTCTTTCTCGGGCTATCTGCCTTAGTTCTCGTGGCATTCGTTCTGACCGGGTACCGCGAACTGGCGGGTCTTGGCCCGGTCAGCGGAATGAACGACGCCTACGGCTGGGGCATCTGGAAGACGTTCAACGTGATGGTCCTGACAGCACTCGGCTCAGGCGCTTTCGCAGTGGGAATCGCGGCTTGGGTTTTCCGGCGTAAACGGCTGCACTCCCTCATGCGGATGGCCTTGCTAACGAGTTTCCTGGCGTACGCGTGCGGCCTGCTTCTGCTGGGGATCGACGCAGGACGGCCGTGGAACTTCTATTGGATCGTCTTCCCGTGGAAATGGAACATGCACTCGCCGCTCGCGGAAGTTGCGATTTGCATGTCGATTTACGCCATGATCCCGCTGGCACTCGAGAACATTCCGCCGTTGTTGGAGCGGCTCTGGTATTTCGATTCTCGCCTCCGCCCCGGTGTGGAGCGAATGGAACGCCGGCTCTACGCGGGCTTCCCATGGATTATCGCGGCGGCATACCTGTTGCCGGGAATGCACCAGTCCTCGCTGGGCGCGCTGATGCTGCTGGCCGGCGAGCGCGTTCATCCCCTCTGGCAGAGTCCGTGGCTGCCACTGCTGTACTTGGGAGCAGCCACCTTTATGTCGTTCGGCTGTGTGGCCGGGACCACGATGTTGTGCTGCCTGGTCTGGAAGCGGGCCATGGATATGGACGTCCTGGACGACGCCGCCCAGATTACGGCGTGGCTGATCTTCGGCTGGCTCGGGCTGCGGCTACTCGACATCCTTTTCCGCGGGGCGCTATTGACTGCCTTTCGCTTCGACCGTTTCGCGGGTGTGTTCTGGCTGGAAATGGTGCTGGTCGGGATTGGCGGCTGGCTCCTGCGCCGGTCTTTGCGGGATCACGACGCCCGCCTGATGTTCATGGGCTACGTGCTCAGCTCGGCGGGCGGCATGATCTACCGCTTCAGCCCCACCACGTTGGCCTTCCGCCCCAATCCCGAGGCACTGTACTTCCCAGCAACCATCGAGATCCTGGTCTCGCTGGGCTTCATCTCGCTCGGCATTTTGGGTTTCTTGGTGGCAGTTAAGCGACTGGCCATTCTTCCCGCTCCGCTGCACGAGTGGCACGACATGGCCAGCTACTTCCGTTTCCGGAGACCCTACATCCGGTGGACCGGGTATTTCAAACACGGCTATTTCGGTGAAAACGAGACCGAAGCAGAAAATTCTGATTAACGGCAGGTCCCATGGCAAAGAGAATCACGATCGACCCCATCACCAGAATCGAAGGTCATCTCCGCGTGGATGTGGAAGTTGACAACAACGCGGTCAGCAACGCGTGGGCGTCCTGCACTATGTGGCGTGGAATCGAGAAGATTCTTCGCGGCCGCGATCCCCGTGATGCGTGGCTCTTCACGCAGCGATTTTGTGGGGTCTGTACGACCGTTCATGCGATGGCCAGCGTCCGTGCCGTGGAAGACGCCCTGAAGCTGGAAGTGCCACCCAACGCGCAATACATCCGCAATCTGATTCTCATCGCGCATGCCCTGCACGATCACATCGTCCACTTCTACCAACTCTCTGCGCTCGATTGGGTCGACGTGCTTCAGATTCCCAAGGCCGATCCGGCCGCAGCCTCGAAGCTGGCGGAAAGCCTTTCGCCCTGGACGCGGAACTCGCGCAATGAACTGAAAGCTGCGCAAGACAAGGTAAAGGCGGTAGCCAGCAGCGGGCAATTGGGAGTTTTCGCCAACGGGTATTGGGGACATCCCGCGATGAAGCTCTCGCCCGAGGTGAACCTGCTGGCGTTCTCGCATTATTTGCAGGCGCTCGAGTACCAGCGCAAGGCTCTGCAGGTGGTTGGCATTCTCGGAGCGAAGACACCTCATATCCAGACACTGACGGTGGGCGGAGTCACCAACGCCATCGATCTCGACAGCCAGGCTGCTCTCGGCATGGACCGGCTGGAAATGATCCGAACGCTGCTCGCCGATGTGATCCAGTTTGTGCAGCAGGTCTACTTCGTCGATGTCTGCGCCGTGGCCGCCATGTATCCGGACTGGTTCAAGATTGGCGGAGGAGTCCACAATTATCTCGCGGTTCCCGATCTTCCCTTGGACAGCAAGGGCAGCGCCTACGATCTTCCCGGCGGTTACATCATGAACGGGAATATCGCGGGGACGCGTCCATTCAAGACCGCCGCTGACAAAGAATTTCGCGACTCCGTCAGCGAAGACGTGACGCACGCTTACTATCACGGTGGCAAACCTCTCCATCCCTGGAAGGGCGAGACCGAACCCGAGTTCACCGGGTGGAATGGTGAGCAGAAATATTCCTGGGTGAAGGCGCCGCGTTTCAACAGCCAACCCATGCAGGTCGGCCCCCTGGCGCAGGTACTGGTCGGCTACGCACTGGGTCACGCCCTTACCCGTAAATACGCAGATCTGGCAATGGGCAAAGTCGGAGCCATCGCCGGCATCCAAGTGACTCCCGACATGCTGCACTCCACTCTCGGCCGTCACGCCGCACGCGCCATTCGTGCCGCCATGCTGGCCGAACTCGCGCAGAAACACTGGCAGCTTCTCGTCGACAATATTGCCAAGGGCGACTTCGCGGTTCACAACCAGCCAGTTTTCACTGAGCATGAAGTCGAGGGAGTAGGGACCCACGAGGCCCCTCGCGGCACTCTTTCCCATTGGGTAGTAGTGAACAACGGGAAGATCAAGAACTACCAGGCGGTCGTGCCGTCCACCTGGAACGCGAGTCCGCGAGATAGCGCGGGTGCGTCAGGTCCCTACGAGGCATCGCTCATGCGCACCCCGATTGCCGATGCCGAAAAACCGCTCGAAGTGCTGCGCACCATCCATTCCTTCGATCCATGCATGGCGTGCGCATGCCACACGTTCGATCCGGAAGGAAAACGCATCGCGGAGGTAAAAGTCCTATGAAGCGAGTGCTGATTGCGGGAATCGGAAACGTTCTGCTCGGGGATGACGGGGTCGGACCCTGCGTTGTTCGGCAACTCGACTCGACCTACTCCTTCGACGAAAGCGTGGAATTAGAAGACCTGGGTACGCCTGCGCTCGATTTTATCGACCACATCGCAGGATTGGACGCGCTGATCGTGGTCGATTCCGTGGACAACGGCAAGACTCCCGGAACCATCACTCTGTATCGCAAGCAAGATCTTTTGAAAACGGCCTCGTCGGTTCGGATGGACACTCATTCGCCCGCGATTGCCGAATCCCTGCTGGCCGCTGACGTATTTTTTGGAATGCCTCCTCGCGAGGTTCTTCTCATTGGAATCAGCGCCGAATCCTACGCCGCAGGCTGCAATCTGAGTGAATCCGTGCGCGCCGCAATCGACTCGGCAGTGCAGCACGTATTGGCGGAACTGGCGCGCCTGAACATTTCGTGCAAAAAGAAGCAGGACTGCCCATCCAACGTCTGGTGGTCAGCAGTTCCACACCCTCAGCCCGCTTGAGGCACTGGAATTTTCGTCCTCGTCCTACGGTCACCAGTGCTTGTGATCAGGGTCACTGTGAGTTCGGCCCGATCCGCCAATAATCCGCGTAATTGCAATTACCGGAGATGCCAATGTCCACGAATGGATCCGCGCGATACGGCTACACGGCCCCCATCCTTGTCCTGGGACTGGGTAACACCCCTGCGGGCGACGACGGCCTCGGCCCCGTCTTGCTCGACGAACTCGCCAAGCAGTATCGCTATGCCGGCGGATTTGTCGAGTTCGTGAATGGCGGAACCAAGGGACTGGACTTGCTTGGGCAAATCGCCGGCAGACAAGCAATCGTTGTTCTGGATGCTCTCGCCACCGGATCGAAGCCCGGTACCGTCTCGGTGCTCGAAGGAACGGAAGTTTTGCGTTACGCGACCGGAGACTCGGCCGCCGTGCATCCGGGAGACGCTCACGAACTTCTCGCCACCGCTGCTTTTCTGGGCGATCTGCCCGAGCACTTTTATGTGGTGGGCATGCAACCCGGCGACCTTCATCAGGGAGAGGTTTTGTCGCGTGCTGTGCAGAAATCGTTGCAGCTGGCCGTCGCGCAGGCTCAGAAAATCATCGACGGTTGGCTGGTGGAGTTGGCCGAACCGATGCAAGCCTGAGGCGGCAAAAAACTCGGACGTTGGATCGCGTTTTGAAGGGCGGCGGATTTCCGCCGCGCCGTAAGTGCAGCAAAATCAGCGCTTTAGCCGCTGGTAAATTGCGGGCGTCGAAAAGATTTTTTCCGCAGATGTGAAGGAGCCTCGCCATGTGTTTAGCCACCCCCGGAAAAATCCTGAGCAAAGAAAACATCGCCGGCGTCGATGTCGGCCGGGTGTTATTCGGCGCGATCACACGGCAGGTGGCCTTAGGGTTTGTGCCCGAAGCCGAAATAGGTGACTACGTGATGGTGCACGTTGGTTTCGCGATCAGCAAAGTGGATGCCGAGGAAGCACAGCGCACGTACGAGATCCTCGAACAACTCGGCGCCCTTGAAGAAGAACTCGGCGAGCCAGCCATCCCGGCCCCCCTGCCGTCCTAAGAGTTCTTGTCATTGATTCTTGTCATTCCGACGCCGAAAGCGGCGGAGGAATCTGCGACAGCAAGGCCCGCGCGAGCGCGATCACCCGCACGTGAGCACCTCACCAGTTCTTGTGATCTAGGTCACCGATGCCTTGTTTGCCCCGGGCTACAGTCTCCCCAGCCACAGCTGGATGGGGCCGCCATGAAATATTTGGACGAATACCGCGACGGGCGCATCGCCCGCGCCCTGGCAACCGAGATCGCCCAGGCCTGCACCCGTCCCTGGGTGCTGATGGAGATCTGCGGCGGGCAGACCCACACCATCATGCGCTACGGCCTCGACGACCTCCTGCCGGAAGGACTCGAACTCGTCCACGGTCCTGGCTGCCCGGTTTGTGTAACTCCACTCGAGACCATCGACAAAGCGATAGCCTTGGCGGCTCGGCCCGACGTCACGTTGGTCTCCTACGGAGACATGTTGCGTGTACCCGGTTCCCACTCCGATCTCTTTCGCGCCAAGGCGCAAGGAGCAGACGTACGCATCGCCTACACTCCCATGGAAGCCGTCAAGATCGCACGTCGTCTTCCTGGCCGGAAGATTGTGTTCCTCGCGATCGGATTCGAAACCACTGCGCCTGCCAACGCGATGGCGGCCTGGATGGCCAAGCAGGAAGGACTAGCCAATTTCTCCATGCTGGTTTCGCACGTCCTCGTTCCTCCAGCCATTCGAGCCCTTCTTACATCGCGCGAGAACCGCGTGCAGGCCTTCATCGCGCCTGGTCATGTCTGCACCATCATGGGTTGTGAAGAATACGAGGGTCTCGTTCACGACTTCCGCGTGCCCATCGTCGTCGGTGGATTTGAGCCGGTAGACATTCTCCAGGCAGTGCTGATGCTGGTGAAGCAATTGGAGGCCGGACACGCCAGGTTGGAGAACCAGTATGTAAGGTCAGTGAGCTATCAGGGCAATCGCTTTGCTCAGGAAGTGATGGCGCAAGTGTTTGAGATAGCCGATCAAAAGTGGCGCGGCATCGGCATGATTCCGGCAAGTGGTCTTCGCCTTCGCGAGGAGTACGCCTCCTACGATGCGGATAAGGTTTTCGATCTGAAGCTTATTACCGCTGAAGAGCCTGCGGAATGTATCAGCGCGCAGGTATTGCAGGGGCTGCGCAAACCCACGGACTGTGCCGCCTTCGGCATGCGATGCACTCCGGAGAATCCGCTGGGCGCTCCCATGGTTTCTTCCGAAGGGGCATGCGCCGCATATTACCGCTACCGCCGCCATGCGCCCGCAGTTTGAGAACAGAATTATGGCCGTAAAGACAATTGCGAACCTCACGTGCGCGTCGCCTCTCCCCGCGAAAGACACCGTGCTGCTCGGCCACGGCAGCGGCGGAACCCTAAGTGGGGAACTAGTTCGCGAACTCTTCCTGCCTGCCTTCCACAACGCCGCGCTCGATCGCCTTGACGATCAGGCGATTCTCAACATCAACGGCTCGCGCCTTGCGTTCACCACCGATTCCTTTGTGGTGAAGCCACTCTTCTTCCCCGGAGGGAATATTGGCTCTCTCGCTGTCCACGGCACGATCAATGACCTCGCCATGGGTGGAGCGAAGCCGCTGTTTCTGAGCGTCGCCTTCATCCTCGAAGAAGGCCTGTCCATGGATACCCTACGCCGGGTGGTTGAATCGATGCGCCAGGCGGCCACCGACGCTGGCGTCGCCATTGTGACGGGCGATACCAAGGTCGTAGAAAAGGGAAGTGGCGATCAACTCTTCATCAACACGACCGGGATTGGCCTGGTGCCCGAGGGCGTGGAGCTGTCTGCGAATCTCGCTCGACCGGATGACGCCGTGTTGCTGAGTGGAACGATCGGCGACCATGGCATTGCCATCCTTGCCCAGCGCGAAGGCTTGGAATTCGAATCGTTGATTGAGAGCGACAGTGCGCCGCTGCATGGGTTGGTCTCGGACATGCTGACCGTGACCAGCGAAATCCGCTGCATGCGCGATCCCACTCGCGGCGGTGTTTCCAGCACGCTGAATGAGATTGCTGCCAGCTCCAACGTCGGCATTGAACTGGTCGAGCGCGAAATTCCGGTGCGGGAAGAAGTGCGAGGCGCGTGCGAAATGCTGGGCCTGGATCCTCTCTACGTGGCCAATGAGGGAAAACTGATTGCCATCGTCGCCCCGCAATTTGCGCAAGACGTGCTGGCTGCCATGCGATGCAATCCTCTCGGCAAAGATAGTCGGATCATAGGCAAAGTTTGCGAATCGCATCCTGGATTGGTGACCATGCGCACGGAGTTTGGAACCAGTCGCATCGTTGACATGATCGCGGGCGATCAGTTGCCGCGTATCTGTTGAGGGCATCGTGCACGAGATGGGCATCGCCAACTCGATCCTGGAAGCGGTTCAAAAGGAAGCAATGCGTTATCCAGGAACTCGGGCCAGGAAAGTTGGTATTCGAGTAGGCGAGTTGGCAGCCATCGACCAGGATGCCCTGCGTTTCTGCTTCGAAGTCCTGGCTCGCGATACCGCACTTGACGGATTGCAGTTGGAAATCGAGTTATGTCCGCGCCGTCATCGTTGCCACGACTGTGATTGCACCTTCATTGTGCGCGAGTATGACTTCCGCTGTCCCAGGTGCCAGAAAGTTACGCCGCAATGCGTCAGCGGAGACGAGTTGGAGTTGGCGTTCGTGGAGGTTGAAGAAGAAGATGAACCGAGTGCCGTTGGAAGAAAAAGTTCTCAGTGAAAATGATCGCATCGCGGCTTCATTGCGCGAGCGTTTCCGCCACCATGACGTCTTCTCTGTGAACCTGATCAGTTCACCCGGATCGGGCAAGACCACGCTCCTCGAACGCACCCTCGAAGCCCTTCCCCGCGATTCCCGCGTGGCCGTGCTGACCGGAGACATTCAGACGGAAAACGATGCCGCCCGCCTGAAGCGCTTCGGATTTCCGGTGAAGCAGATCACCACCGGCGGAACCTGTCATCTGGACGCGCGCATGATCGAGCGCCATTTGGCCGGCTGGAAACTTGAAGACTTGGACATTCTGTTCATCGAGAACGTTGGCAATCTCGTGTGCCCCTCCAGCTACGACTTGGGCGAGGCCGCCAAGGTCGTGATCCTGAGCGTTACGGAGGGCGAGGACAAGCCTCTCAAATATCCCTCGATCTTCTTCAAGTCAGCGTTGTTGGTTCTCAGCAAAATCGACTTACTCCCGTACGTGCCGTTTGACGCGAAGGCCGCCGAAGAGAATGCTCGGAGAATTCATCCGGGAATGGAGATTCTGTGGGTCTCCTGCCACACCCGCATTGGGCTGGCCGGCTGGCTGACCTGGCTGCAACGGAAACGCAACGCGTATCTGGAATTGAAAGCAGCAACGGTCGCCTAGGTGCATCGTGGAAGTTCGTCGTCAGATCGATGTTGCCGGGATCGTGCAAGGAGTGGGTTTTCGCCCTTACGTCTACCGGTTAGCTCTTGAGCGCAGATTAGCCGGAAATGTTGCCAACTCGCCCGCCGGAGTGACGATTGAGGTCGAAGGCCCGGCCGAAGCCGTCGAAGAATTTGTTCTGAACTTGCCTGTTTCGGCGCCGCCCCTTTCGCGTATCACGCACATACAGGTAAGAGAAGTCCCGTGCAGCGGCGATCACGAATTCCGCATTCTCGCCACCAGACGCGGAGAGCAGATACAGACCCTGATTTCCCCCGATGTCGCCATCTGCCCCGATTGTCTTCGGGAGTTGCTTGATCCACTCGACCGGCGTTATCTGTATCCCTTCATCAACTGCACCAACTGTGGCCCTCGCTTCACGATTGTGCGCGACATTCCCTACGACCGGCCCTACACGTCGATGGCTCCCTTCCGCATGTGCGCAACCTGCCAGGCAGAATACGACGATCCTCTGAACCGCCGTTTTCATGCTCAGCCGAATGCCTGCTGGCAGTGCGGCCCACAAGTGGAACTGTGGGACCGGAAGGGTCAGAAGGTTCCCGTCACCGACCCCATCGCGGAAGCAGCCGAGGGACTTGAGGCGGGGCTGGTGGTGGCCGTCAAGGGCCTGGGCGGATTTCATTTGGCAGCGGATGCCATCAATCCAGCCGCCGTCGCACTGTTGCGGCAGCGGAAGCGAAGGGTCGAGAAGCCGTTCGTAGTCATGGTGCCGACGGTCGATGCCGCCGGCGATTTTTGTGAGCTCAGTGACGCTGCCGTGGAAGCTCTCCGCATGGTGCAGCGTCCGATTGTGCTGTTGCCCAAGAAGCCCTCTTCCCGAATCTCCGAGCAGGTCGCGCACCGCAATCGATACCTGGGAGTGTTTCTGCCGTACACGCCGTTGCATCATCTTCTTTTCGAGCAGGGAGGCTTCCGCGCGCTTGTCATGACCAGCGGCAACCTCAGCGAGGAGCCCATTGCGATCGACAACCAGGAGGCCGCGGCGCGCTTGAAGGGCCTGGCGGACTGCTTCCTGGTACATGATCGCGCCATTCTTCGACGCTGTGATGATTCGGTGGTCCGCCTCGTGGATGAAAAGCCGTGCCAGCTGCGCCGCTCCCGTGGATTCGTTCCCGTCCCTGTCTTCTTGAAGGACGATGTTCCCGAAATTCTGGCCGTCGGCGGAGAGCTAAAAAACACCATCTGCCTGACGCAACGCAAACATGCATTCTTGAGCCAGCACATCGGCGATCTTGAAAATCTGCAAAGCTATCGCTTCTTCGAAGAGGCTATCGATCACCTGCAACGCATCCTCGAAATCAAACCGCACATCGTTGCCTACGACCTCCATCCGGGGTACTTCTCCACCAAGTGGGCACTGGCGCAAAAGGAAGTTGAGTTGGTGGGCGTGCAACATCACCACGCGCACATCGCCAGTTGTATGGCGGAGAATCACCTCGACGGAAATGTGATTGGATTCGCTTTGGACGGCACCGGATATGGAACGGATCGCCACATCTGGGGCGGGGAAGTTCTTGTTGCTGATTATCGAAATTTTCATCGCGCCGCCCATTTCGACTATGTCCCCATGCCCGGAGGCGATCAGGCCATTCGAGAACCATGGCGCATGGCCGTGAGCTACCTGGCTCATCACTTCCAACGAGATTTCCTTCACTGGAAGATTCCGTTTGTGCAGAGCCTCGATCTGTCCAACACTGAAATTTTGCTGCACATGATCGAGCGTTCGGTGAATTCTCCACTGACCTCCAGTTGCGGCCGCTTGTTTGACGCCGTAGCTGCGCTGGTGGGAATTCGCGGCGAGGTCAACTACGAAGCTCAGGCTGCCATCGAACTGGAAATGGAGATCGGGGAGGAGGAATCACACGAGGCCTATTCGATCGATCTGCTTCGCCGTGATGAAATCTGGATCATCGACACGAAACCGACTTTCGAGGCCATCGTCGCAGACTTGCAGAACAATGTTCCGGTCTCGAGCATCAGCCAGCGTTTTCACAATGGGCTAGTCGAAACGTTTGTGAAACTGGCCCAGTTGATCCGGGCAAACACTGCCCTTGATCGCGTCTGTTTGAGTGGTGGAACGTTCCACAATGTCTACCTGCTTACTGGCTTGCAAAGGCGCCTGAAAGACAGCGGATTTCACGTCTTCACCCAGGCCGAAGTCCCCGCCGGAGATGGCGGTCTCAGCCTGGGACAAGCCCTGATCGCGGCGCATCGAGTTCGTGCTTCATGAATTTAGAGATGATGGGGCATTGGAAGCGTCGACAAATGCTGTGATGTCTCGAGCAGTTCGCCAATCAGCCGCCTAAGCCCCCCTGTCATCCTGACCGGAGTGAGGCGCCAGCCGAACGGAGTCGAAGGACCCCACCACCGTCACGTTCTGCGAGAAGTCTCAGGATTTTTCTCCTCGAACCGCGGGCAAAGGGCCGTCCTGAGAGTGGCTGGCGCTCCTCGAAATGACAATCGGTACAGATGACGATTTCCTCAGCCCAAAGGGCGCGTCCCTCCGGGGAACGAAAGTCCGTCCCTGTGTCCCCCCACGCGTGACAACCGTCACATACCAGAACGTTCCCGCGCCCTAGTCTGAATTGTTGGCCACGGTTGTGTTGCGCAGCTTGGCAATCGAGTGCGCGCACACCTTACAGAGGCCCAGGGATGACGACGGACTTCTCCAAACCGACCCCTCCCAGTGCAGACAAACGCTGGCGTCTGGTCGATGCCACTATGCGCCGGCTCGGAAATCACTCGCGTGGGCTGATCGAAACCCTTCACACCGTGCAGGAGACGTTCGGCTACCTCGACGAGGAAGCGTTGCGCTATGTAGCCATCTCCCTGCGCGTGCCTCTCAGCCGCGCCTATGGGGTCGCGACCTTCTATCATTTTTTCACTCTCAAACCAGCAGGCGAGCACACCTGTGTGGTCTGCATGGGAACCGCGTGCTATATCAAAGGCGCTCCCCAGTTGCTATCCGCGCTGCAGCACGACTTAGGAATCAAACCCGGCGAAACGACTGCCGACGGCAAAGTCTCCGTGCTGACAGCGCGTTGCCTGGGCTCGTGCGGGCTCGCTCCGGCGGTGGTTTACGACCACGATGTGGCCGGAAAAGTCGCACCCACCGATCTGCGCGAACGTCTGAAGAAATGGACTCGCAATGACTCCTGAAGAACTCGAGCAGATTGCGGAAGATGAACGCGGAACGCAAGCACAGTTCCTGCATCGCGTGAACGTCTGCCTCGCGGCGGGCTGCATTTCCTGTCAAAGCCAAAGCGTCAAAGACGCTCTCGATAAGGAAATCGCGAACCGCGGCTGGCAGAAAAAATGCCAGTCGAAGGGCGTTGGTTGCATGGGCCTGTGTGCCGAGGGCCCTCTCGTCTCCACCGCCCAAGGAGCACTTTATCAACATGTGACTGCAGCGGACGCGGGCGAGATCCTGGACGCTCTTGATAGCGAACCCGTGAGTCGCCTGGTTTGCCGTACAGATGTGCCGTTCTTCCAGAGGCAAAAGAAAATCGTTCTGGAAAATTCGGGCCTGGTCGACCCCGAACGCATCGAGGAATACGTCGGCTCCTCCGGATACGGTGCCCTGATGCGTGTTTTGACGGAGATGACTCCTCCCGAAGTCGTGCAGGAGGTGGTCAAGAGCGGTCTGCGAGGGCGTGGCGGCGCGGGCTATCCCACGGGGCTCAAGTGGAGTACGGTCGCCAAAGCTGCCGGACAGCACAAATACATAATCTGCAATGCGGACGAAGGCGATCCCGGCGCCTTCATGGATCGCAGTGTGCTGGAGAGCGATCCGCATCGTGTGCTCGAAGGCATGCTCATCGCCGCCTTTGCAGTGGGCGCATCCGAGGGCTATATCTACGTTCGCGCCGAGTATCCACTCGCCATCAAGCGGCTGCGTACCGCGATTCGCCAGGCCGAACGCCTCGGCCTGCTGGGATCGAGCATTTGTGGAACCCGCTTCAGCTTCCACGTCGATCTGCGTCTCGGCGCCGGAGCCTTCGTTTGCGGCGAAGAGACGGCGCTGATCGCCTCCGTGGAAGGGAGGCGAGGCACGCCGCGCCCGCGCCCGCCCTATCCCGCACAGCAAGGCCTGTTTGGCGAGCCGACGCTGATCAACAACGTCGAAACCTATGCCAACATCGCGCCCATCATCCGCAATGGCGGGGCGTGGTATTCACAGATCGGCACCGAGAAGAGCAAGGGAACAAAGGTATTCGCACTCGCCGGCCGCGTCCTGAACACCGGGTTGGTGGAGGTGCCCATGGGCATTTCTCTGCGCGACATCGTTTTCGAGATCGGTGGCGGCATTCCCGAGGGCCGGCGCTTCAAAGCCGTACAAACCGGCGGCCCCTCGGGGGGATGCTTGCCGGCCGAATTTCTCGACATGCCGGTCGACTACGAATCGCTGGCTAAGGCTGGCTCCATTATGGGATCCGGCGGCATGATCGTGATGGATGAGACCTCCTGCATGGTCGATGTCGCCAAGTACTTCATGGACTTCTGCATGACGGAATCATGCGGCAAATGTGTGCCTTGCCGGGTGGGCACCTATCAGATGAATGAACTGCTGGCTAGAGTCACCGGGCGCACAGCGACGCCCCCGGATCTGGCCATGCTAGAGGAACTCTGCGATCTGTTGCGGAACACCAGCTTGTGCGGTCTTGGCCAGTCTGCGCCCAATCCGGTCATGAGCACGTTGCGCTATTTTGCCGACGAATACAAAGCCCACGTCGAGGAGAAGCGTTGTCCCGCCGGCGTGTGCGGGAACCAAGCCGAGGAAGCGTCATGACTCCTGTTTCCAACATCAAGACGCTGAAGATTGATGGCAAGGATTTCAGTGCCCGCCAGGATGAGACCATTCTGGAAGTTGCCCGGCAAAACAAAATCTTCATTCCGACGCTATGCGATCTTCGGGGCCTCTCCACGGTGGGCGCGTGTCGGATGTGCCTGGTAGAAATCAAGGGCACCGCCAAACTGCTGCCTGCCTGCGTCACCCGCGTGGAAGAAGGCATGGAAGTCACCACGACCTCCGAACGGCTCGATCGCTACCGCAAGTCAATTCTCGAGTTGTTGTTCACCGAGCGAAATCATATCTGTTCGGTCTGCGTGTCCAACGCACATTGCGAGTTACAGTCCCTCGCGCAACGTTTGCAGATCACGCACGTGCACTTCCCTTACCGGTACCCGAAGGCGCAGGTGGATGGGTCGCATCCCCGCTTCATCGTTGATCAGAATCGCTGCATTCTGTGCACGCGTTGTGTGCGGGTGTGCGAGGAGATCGAGGGCGCCCACACCTGGGATGTGATGGGCCGTGGCATCGATGCCAAGGTCATTACCGACCTGAATCAGCCGTGGGGTTCGTCGGAGACCTGCACCGGTTGCGGCAAGTGTGTGCATGTCTGTCCCACAGGAGCGCTGTTCGAGAAAGGGAGGTCGGTGGCCGAGATGTTGAAGCGGCGAAATTTCCTGCCCTACCTGACCCTCATGCGGGAGGAACGCGATTGAGTAAGCTTCGCCTGGCAACGGTTTGGCTCGACGGATGTTCCGGGTGTCACATGTCGTTTCTCGACATCGATGACGCGCTCATCACGTTGCTGGAACGGGTGGATCTCGTCTACAGCCCCTTGGTGGACACGAAAGTGTTTCCTGAAGGGGTGGATATCTCCCTGGTGGAGGGAGCCGTGAGCAGTGAAGAAGACCTGCGCAAGATCCGCATGGTCCGGGAGCATTCGAAGATTCTGGTCTCGTTAGGGGACTGTGCCGTGACGGCGAATGTGCCTTCAATGCGTAATCCATTTGGGGTGATGGCAGTCTGCGAGCGCGCCTATCGTGAGAACGTGAAATTGGATCCGGGTATCCCGGATCAGGTGGTGCCGAAACTGCTCGACCGGGTACGGCCCATTCATGAAGTGGTTCCCGTAGATGTTTTCGTTCCGGGATGTCCGCCCTCTGCGTCGGTCATTCAGTACGTCCTGATGGAATTGATCGACGGCAGGTGGCCGGAGTTGAGCACGAGAACGCGTTTTGGAGCATAACCAGGTGCAAAGTGCGGTGAGCAAATCGATTGTCATCGATCCGGTCACGCGGATCGAGGGGCATGGCAAGATCACACTGCAGCTCGACGCGAATGGCCGCGTCGAAGATGCTCGCTTCCACGTCACGCAGTTTCGAGGATTCGAGAAATTTTGTGAAGGCCGCCCTTTCTCTGAGATGCCCGCGCTCATGGCGCGCATCTGCGGCATCTGTCCGGTAAGCCACCTGATCGCGTCCGCGAAAGCCTGCGATGCCTTGCTGGCCGTCCGCATTCCTCCGACCGCCGACAAACTGCGCCGCATTTTTGGTTTGGCGCAGGTGGTGCAATCGCACGCATTGAGCTTCTTTTATCTGTCGTCGCCCGACCTGCTTCTGGGCATGGACGCAGATCCCGCCAAGGCCAATCTGTTTGGAGTTCTCGAGAAGAAGCCGGAATTGGCGCGCGACGGCATTCGTCTGCGCCAGTTCGGGCAGCAGATTATTGAGCGTCTGGGCGGAAAGCGCATCCATCCCTCGTGGGTCGTGCCGGGTGGCGTGAGTGAACCCCTGACCGAACTCAACCGGGATGCAATTTTAGCGGGCATTCCCGAAGCCCTGGCCATCGCGGAACGCACCCTCGGTTGGTTTAAGAGCATCATGGAAAATTTCCGTGAAGAGATCGGCAGCTTCGGAAATTTTCCGAGTTTATTTCTTGGGATTGTCAAGAAGGACGGCGGTCTTACCTTCTACGATGGCGGCATTCGCATCGTAAACTCCGCCGGCGAAGTTGTCGCAAACGGCCTCGATCCCGCGGATTATCCGGAATACATTGGCGAGAAGGTCGAGTCCTGGAGCTATCTGAAGTCGCCCTACTATGAGCCCAGCAGATATCCGCAGGGAATTTATCGCGTCGGTCCCCTGGCTCGCCTGAACGTCGCCGATCGCTGTGGCACTCCCCGCGCGGACCAGGAACTGGCCGAGTTCCATGAACTGCAGCGGACCGCCGTGCTCAGTTCTTTCCACTATCACCATGCGCGCCTGGTCGAGATTCTTTACTGTGTGGAGCGTCTCGAGCAGCTCCTGACCGATCCCGAAATTCTTTCCAAGCACGTGCGCGCGGTGGCAGGCCCCAACAGCCTCGAAGGCGTGGGCTGTTGCGAAGCGCCCCGCGGCACGCTTTTCCATCATTACAAGATCGACGAGCAGGGCCTCATCCGGTGGGCGAATTTGCTGATTGCCACGGGCCACAACAATCTGGCGATGAACCGCGGCATTCTGCAAGTTGCGAAACATTTCGTGCACGGCGAGCGCATGACTCCCGGGATGCTGAATCGCGTGGAAGCTCTCATCCGCACCTACGATCCCTGCCTCAGTTGCTCGACCCATGCCTTCGGTGAGATGCCGCTCGTCATTCAACTTTTCAACGCGTCCGGGGACATGGTGGACGAAGTTCGCCGCCCCTGCTGACGCCGGAGGTGGACTATGGCACGCGTTCTGGTATTGGGATATGGCAACCCACTTCGCTCCGATGACGGTTTAGGTTGGCGGGTTGCGGTCGAGTTGTTTCGCGCGAACGCCTCGCCGGATGTTCTCGTGCTGCCCTGTCATCAACTCACTCCAGACCTCGCCGAGACCGCCAGTCTTGTGGAGACTGTGATCTTTCTGGATTGCTCACACAAAGGAGAGCCGGGAAAGATTCTTTGCGAGGAGGTGCGCTCGCAATCCGGGCCCGCGTCGTTTACGCATGATCTCTCACCTGCGGCCCTGCTGGCTCTGGCAGCGGAACTGTTTGGCGTGTGTCCGCGGGCCTACATGTTTACAATTTGTGGCGAGTGCTTCGATCCCGGCGAAAGTTTTTCGCCCTCGGTAAGCAGCTGCATTCCCGGGTTGAAGGCAATGATTCGACGACAAATCGAAGATGCGCTCTTAGATACCGTAGGTCGGCAGAAACTCGTTTCCTGAGATGGCAAGAATGAGTTATTGGCGTCCTCGCCCGCGTTGTCGCAGACTAGGGGACGTCCGCGGCACGACATAGTTCACGTAGGGGCGGACGCCCCGTCTGCCCGGGCGGGCAAAGCTCGCCGAATCTCATGGGGTAACCCGGAAAAGACGGCTTTCCCGCGAAAACCAGCCGCTGGCGCGGGTTTTCGCATGGCACCTTGGTGGGGTAACGAGTAGCACGAAAGTGCTATTTGCAGGCTAAGGTGTTCGATTTATTTTTTTCGGCGAGCAGTTCTGGGGGAGGGCTGCCCGGGCGCCTGTGACTCGAGAGAGTCCGGGCGCTCGTTATTTCTTGCAGCATCCCAAACCCAAATTCGGCCTGAACGAAAAACCCTTTCACCAAACCTCATTTGTCATCCTGAACGAAGTCGAGGGACCCATGCCTGCCTGCAGCGCCACAGGCACGACGAAAAGTTTCAACCCACCTCCGGACAACAAAAGGCACAGTTGCGCCTAAAGGTGCGATTTGAAGTCATGTCCTTTTACGCCGCCCTGCGGCCACCCTCCACGCGAGAACAGCAAAGGCGGCGCTCTTGAGCGCCGCCTCTTGCTTGCTTCGGAAGACGACTTTACTTGGTCTGTATCGTGAAATTTACTCTAATCGGTACCTGCGTTTCGACCGGTTGGCCATTCTGGATGTAAGGTTTGAAGCGCCACTGCTTGACGGCCTCGCGAGCCGCATCGGCTAGAATTGCCGGGCCGCTCACAACCTGCAGGGTCTGCACCCCGCCGTCTTTTCCAATCTGTGCATGCAACTCTACGGCCCCTTGAACCTTCATCTGCCGCGCCAGCAGTGGATATTCAGGACGCGCCCCAGATGTCGGCGGATACCCGACTGGTGTCGACGTACTCGCGCTGGCAACTTCGGTTCCGCCCTGGGCCGGTTCGGAAGTTGCCCGCCCGCTGGCTCCGTTCTGTAGTTCGACTGCGACCGAGGGGCTGCCCGGTCTGACCATCCGGTGCTGATCGCCCGCCACAACTTCGACCCGCAGAGGAGGCCGTGCGACCCGAGCGGCTGGGACCACAGGATTCACGGGGGCCTCAGCGACCACCGATTTGGCCGCCGGCGGGACCGGAGGATGGCTTCTTTTCTTGCTGACCGGAACGCTCGGTGTGGCGGTAGTGCTTGGCGCGGAAGCGGCCGTGTCGCTTGCTGTATCGGTCGGGGTCGAGTCGTCAACTGCTTCAGATTCAGTGAAATCCGGAGTAGGAAACCAGAAATCACGGTCCTTTACCAGCACTAGACCGAGCGCGACCAGGAGCATGACCAGGGCAATTACCATGCGGCGTCGCTGGCGCTGGTCGTTTTCGAATACGGGCACGGGCCCAGACGAGGCAATTTCGAGCTGTGGGACTGTAAGCTGCTCTCGGGTTTCCTGTTGTTCGATCTGCTCTAGCATGGGCCACCTTCCTGGAGGCTGCTCGGGGAAGGGCATTGTCGCCTAGTATGCCCTGAAATTGTCTGCAAAGCCAGAAAAACCGCGTATGCCTTGATGTGAGCCCCATCACAGCCAGTTGTGCTAGCAATCACCGCAGACTGTTAGCCCGGGGCGGACACTGATGGCGTGACGCCGGTCACAGCAGTCTGGTCGAGAGCGGCTCACAAGGTCGCTCGCAGCCATGCCCGGGGTCCCAAGGACCCGTGCAACGCGGGCGGGAGGGACTCCACAGGAGGACTTGTGCTCTCACCATACGGACTCGACATCATCGAAAGCTGCCTGACCTGCAAAATGCGCGCCGATCGCATTTTCTGCGACTTGCCCACCACCGCTCTCCAATCGTTCGAGGCGATTAAGTACGCGACCGCCTATCCGAAAGGTGCGGTCCTGTTCGTCGAAGGGCAGGCGCCCCGGGGCATTTTTGTCCTTTGCAAAGGGCGCGTGAAATTGTCCATTTGCGCAACCGACGGCAAAACGCTGATCTTGAAAATCGCCGAACCGGGAGAGGTTCTCGGCCTGAGTGCCACCGTTTCCGGCAAGCCCTACGAGTTGACCGCCGAGACCATCGATCCCTGTCAGGTGAACTTCGTCAAGCGCGAGGACTTCTTGCGTTTCCTCAAAGATAACTCGGACGCTTGCTTCAAGGTCGCCGAGCAGTTGAGCGATAAGTACAACAATGCCTGCCACGAAGTTCGTTCGCTCGGTTTGTCGCACTCGGCCTCGGAAAAACTCGCCAAGCTTCTCCTGGAGTGGAGTTCGAAGAATGGCGAGGCCGCGAAACAGGAGCCGCGCGTGAAACTCGCCCTCACCCATGAGGAGATTGCGCAGATGATCGGCACCTCGCGCGAGACCGTCACGCGGCTCTTTGCCGATTTGAAAAAGCGCCAGATCGTGCAGGCGAAAGGCTCCACACTCGTGATCCGCAATAAAATGGCGCTCAAGGCGCTCGCCACCAATAGCTAGGCAGTTTTGGCTTCACGGCCCTGTGCCAGCGCTCACCGCTGCCAGTGACTGCAATCACTGTGCTTTTCCTGTCTAAGAGATATCAAGCAAGTATGGAGAGCGCGATTATGGAGAGCGCTACACAGCAAAGCTGCCTCGATTGCGCCTTGCGCCCCGATCGGGTCTTCTGTGACCTTCCCACCAAGGTCCTGGCGGCGCTCGACACAGTGAAGTCCGGCATCATATGTCCGCGGAACATGGTTTTATTTCGCGAAGGACAGCCCGCCAAAGGGGTATTTGTTTTGTGCGAAGGCCGAGCCAAGCTCTCAGTATGCTCCGAATCGGGCAAGCGCTTGACCCTTCACATTGCTGTGCCCGGCGAAGTCCTCGGCCTGAGCGCGGCCCTCTCGGGCGGACCCTACGAAGTCAGCGCCGAACTGCTCGATAATGCGCAAGTGGCCATGGTGAAACGCAAAGATCTGCTGGGTTTCCTGCGTGAACATCGCGAGGCCTGCCTCCACGTCGTGGATTTGCTCAGCCAGGATCTCCATATTGCCTATGACCGGGTCCGATCCGTCGGCTTGGGACGCACCCGCCGTCCGCGCGCCACGTCCCTGTAAGCCTTATAGAGCGGCGGGCGTCCCCGCCCGCCGGCCTTTCGTCTCACCTGGCACAGAAACCATGGAGTTTGACTCAAAGGCGTTCGAGGCTCCAGCGCAGCGCTCTTTGACGAACTTGCCCCTGTGACCGCTGTCACCCCGCCCCGTGAGAGCACTCACTGCCCCTTGGCCCATCCCCGCCAAGAATAGAACTGCGGTTGGTTGCGATATTTCGGAGGATGGCGGATGCAGGCACTTCGACGAAACTTCCGGAGACAAGCCGGGCTCCTGCAATTTGGACTTTTTTGTCTGGTATTCACAGCTTCCGTTGCAGGCGCCGTCCCAAAGCCTGCCACTCCCAAGCCCACCAATGAGGAATGCCTGGCCTGTCATGGCGATTCCACCATGACGAAGGACGTTAACGGCAAGCCGGTCAGCCTCTACGTCAACCCGGAAACGTTCAAGGCCTCGATCCATGGCGGAATGTTCACCTGCGTCGATTGCCACTCCGATGTCAAAACGTCGCCGCATGAAACCACGCCCGCCAAGATCTCCTGTGCAAGCTGCCACGCCGACCAGCAAGCCGCTTATGATCGCAGCTATCACGCTAAAGCCATCAATGCGGGAGATGGGCAAGCAGCCACCTGCGTGTCTTGCCATGGCAGTCCTCACGAACTGCTGCCGGCGAGCGATACGAAATCGCGCGTCCATCACGAAAACATCCCCGCCACCTGCGGGACCTGCCACGGTCAGAAATATGTGATGGAGGCCAGCGGTCACAGTGCCCAGCCCTTCGCCTCATACGAGCAAAGCGTCCATGGGAAGGCTATCGCCGCGGGATCAGAGAAAGCTGCGGTTTGCACCGACTGTCACGGCTCGCACGAAATCCTTGCGGCCAGTGATTCCAAGTCGTCTATCTTCAAGTTCAACGTTCCGGGCACCTGTGCGAAGTGTCATCAGTCCGTGCAGCAGGAATTCATGCAGAGCATCCACGGGCAAGCTATCGCACGCGGCAACGGCCAAGCTCCGGTTTGCACCGACTGTCATGGCATTCATTCCATCAAGGCGCACCTCGATCCCAACTCGTCGGTGGCGGCACAGAATCTCGCACAGGTCACCTGCGCGCGCTGCCACGAGGGAGTGAGGCTCTCGCAGGAATTTGGTTTTCAGGGAAGAAGAGCCACTACCTATCTGGCCAGCTATCATGGCCTGGCCTCAAAACTTGGATCTCAGATCGTCGCCAATTGCGCCAGTTGTCATGGCGTTCACAACATTTTGCCTTCGAGCGACCCGCGCTCTACCATCCATCGCGCCAACCTGGTGAAGACTTGTGGCCAATGCCACCCGGGAGTGACCGAGAAATTCGCGCTCAGCAAGGTACACGTGGACGCGCCTCTCTCCGCCGACAGCGGCAGCATCGCGGTCCGCTGGATCCGCCGCTTTTACCTCGGCATGATTTTCGCCGTGATCGGCGCGATGTTGCTGCACAATTTCGTGATCTGGCGGCGCAAAGCAATTTTGCGACGCACGCAGGAACATCGCCTGGTAGTTCGCATGAGCTTGCACCAGCGCTGGCAGCACGTGATTTTGTTCACGACCTTCATCACGCTCGTAATCACCGGATTTGCCCTCAAGTTTCCAGACTCCTGGTTTTCCACATTACTGGGAATGAGCGAGAGAGTTCGCGGCGTGACCCATCGAATTGCGGGTGTGGTGTTGATCGGCATTGGCATCTACCACCTCGTGTATGTGGCTCTCACGCGAGACGGCCGGCGCTTGCTTCTGGATTTTCTGCCGGCGCCGAAGGATGCAACCGATGCCTGGGGCACGATGCTTTACTACCTCGGCCTGCGCTCCGAGAAGCCCGAGTTCCGGCGCTTCAACTATGCCGAGAAAGCCGAATACTGGGCCCTCGTCTGGGGGCTGATCGTCATGGCCGGTACGGGTCTCATGCTGTGGGCCAAGATATCCGTGGGCCACGTGCTGGCGCGCTGGTGGCTCGACATCGCGACCGCTATTCACCTCTACGAAGCGATCCTGGCGACTCTTGCGATCGTTGTCTGGCATTTCTACCAGGTGTTCTTCGACCCCGATGTGTACCCCATGAACTGGGCGTGGTGGGACGGGAAGATGTCCTTCGAACACTATCGTGAGGAGCACGGCCTCGATGCGGAAACCCTGCTGCAAGCGGCGCGGACCGAGGCCAAGGAGCATGAAGCGGCAACTTCGGAGGAAGTGGAAAATCCGGCCGCCGCGACAGCGGACGAGCATGCGGCCGACGAAGTCGCCTCTACTCACAAGTGACCACTGAGCCGCAGAAAGATTGCGGAGTTCCCGATTCAGGTGCATGATCGGAAACTCCCGGAGATGAAAGTGGACCTCCGGGTCCAGTATCAAAGATGGGTGCTCCAGGTTAGTCCGTTCTTTGGACGCTAACCTGGGCCTGCCACGCCGCTGGGTGCAGTATCAAGGATTTAAACAGTGTAGTGAAGGATAGAAGAACGGATGGATCGCATGAGCAATGCTGGACTCGAACACCCCGCCCTCCCCCACAAAAATGGGTTTTCCCGGCTGCGTGAATTGGTTCGCAATCCCATCTCCCTGGTCGGGCTGGTCCTGGGCATCGTGGCCTTTGGCAATTTTCTATTTTTATTTTTTATTGATCTAAGTTCCGAACATCCCAGTCCCTATGTGGGCATCCTGGCGTACATGGTGGCCCCGGCGTTCCTGGTCCTGGGCCTCTCCATGGTGCCGTTCGGAGTCTGGTACGACCGGCGGAAACGGCGACAGCATCCTGCAGAACCGATCCGTTACCTGCACGTCGACTTCAACGATCCCAGCCAGAGGGGAGCCCTCACTTTCATCTTCACGTTTGTCGTCGCCTTCATTGGCTTGAGCGTAGTCGGCAGTTACAAAGCATACGAATTCACGGACTCAGTGCAATTCTGCGGACAGCTCTGCCATTCGGTCATGGCCCCCGAATTCACCGCCTACCAGCTTTCGCCCCATGCGCGAGTGGCCTGCGTGGATTGCCACGTGGGCGCTGGCGCGACCTGGTACGTCAAATCGAAGCTCTCCGGAGCGCGCCAGGTATTTGCCACCACGTTTAACACCTATCCACGCCCTATCCCAACCCCCGTCCACAACCTTCGCCCCGCCGCGCAGACGTGCGAACAGTGTCATTGGCCCAAAAAGTTTTACGGCGCACAGCTCAAGGTATTCACGCATTTCGCCAGCGATGAGAAAAATACTCCCCGCCAGATTCGCATGCTGATCAATGTGGGCGGAGGCGATCCCGCAACCGGCGCGCCCGAAGGCATCCACTGGCATATGAATATATCGAACGAGATTACCTACATCGCCACCGACGACAAACGCCAGGTGATCCCCTACGTCCATGTGAAGGACCACCAGGGCCGAGTTACCGAATATCTCGCCAAAGATTCAAGCTTGACCAAGGAGCAGATCGCGAAGACGCCCAAGCGGCTCATGGATTGCGTCGATTGCCATAACCGGCCCACTCACATTTACGTGCCGCCCGATCTCTCCGTCGACAACTCTTTCCTCGCCAAACGCCTCGATGCCTCCCTCCCTTTCCTCAAGCAGCAGAGCGTCACCGCTTTGACCGCCAACTACGAGACCACCCCCGCCGCCATGCAGGGAATCGCCAAGTCCATTGGAAGTTTCTACGAGAGCAAATATCCGGACTTGGCCAAGAACAAGCAGCTGGAGATTCGAAGCGCCATCGACGAACTGCAGAGAATCTATCGCAACACGACCTTTCCAGAGATGAAGCTGAATTGGCAGACCCACCCCAATAACATCGGCCACTTCTACTTCAATGGCTGCTTCCGCTGTCACGATGGCCAGCATGTGAGCCCCGATGGCAAGGCGATCGCCAAAGATTGCCAGATCTGTCATAGCGTCCTGAGCCAGGAGGAAGGGGGCGTCAGTATGGCCGCCCTCCAAAAAGTGAGCTTCCGGCACCCCATCGATTTGGGCGACATGACCCAGGTGAACTGCAGCGACTGTCACGCAAGCGGGGGAACGCAGTAAAACCCTGAAGCGTTGTCATTCCGACGCCGATTGCAGCGGAGGAATCTTCATAACACGAACGCTAGCCATACCGCCGCACCAATCCAGCACAGCGTGGACTCAACCCCCTTTTATGCAATCACTTGAAGGCGTGACGTGCATCACAAGCGGTAGTGATAACAGTCACGGCCCCTGTGTTCATGGATCTCTATCGTAAGTTCCAAAGGGTGGGCAGCATCTCCCTGGGGTTCAGAACGAGCGAGGAGGCCGTACGATGTCTGTTACAAACGGCAACGGGAAACATTCTTATCCGGCAGGCGAAAACAAAGCCCGGCTGGTTTTCTGGGAGGTCACCAAGGGTTGTAATCTCCGTTGCATCCACTGCCGCGCCACGGCCACGGAGCTGAGTTCTCCTACCGACTTACCCACCCGCACCGCCCTGAACATCATCGACCAGATTTCCACTGCCGCCAATCCCATACTGGTCCTCAGCGGAGGAGAGCCGCTATATCGCTCTGACATTTTCCAGTTAGCACGCTACGCCACCGACAAGGGTCTGCGCGTCGCCCTCGCGACCAACGGCACGCTGGTCACGAAGGACGTCGCTCGCATGATCGTGGACGCTGGCGTGCGCCGCGTGTCCATCAGCCTCGATGGCGCGGACGCCCTCACCCACGATTCCTTCCGCGGAATTCCGGGCGCATTTGAAGCAGCGGTTCGCGGCTTGCAAAACCTTAAAGCACTCGGCATGTCAGTCCAAATCAACATGACGATTGCCCGCCACAATGCTCATCAGTTGCCCGACGTCCTCCAGTTGGCGAGAAATCTTGGCGCCGATGCACTGCACACCTTCCTGCTCGTGCCCGTAGGCTGCGGAGTCGACATCGCAGCCGAGCAGATGGTTCCCCCGGAAGAATACGAACGCATGCTGAATTGGTTTTACGACCAATCGTTGGTGGGCGGCATTGAACTCAAGGCCACCTGCGCTCCGCACTATTTCCGGGTCGCGCGCCAGCGCCGGGCAGCCGATCGGCGAGCTGCTGAGCAACTCGCCAGCATCGCGCCCGTGCAAACCCCCAAGGTTCCGGATCGCTCTTCCATCGGACCCACCGATATGACCATGCCAGGATCAACCGGAATCGCCCTGAAACCCGAAGGAATCGGCCAACCCGTCGGACATCCGGGCGGTCACCCCACCGACCTCAACGCCGTGACCAAGGGCTGCCTGGCGGGAACTGGAGTATGTTTCATTTCGCACGAGGGCGAAGTTTATCCCTGCGGCTACTTGCCGGTGATTGCCGGAGACCTGCGCAAACAGACCTTCGCCGACATTTGGGAGAACTCGACGGTCTTCCACGAACTCCGCGATACCAGCGGCCTGAAAGGGAAGTGCGGTTGCTGCGAATTCCGCAATGTCTGCATGGGCTGCCGCGCGCGTGCCTACGCTACTACCGGCGACTTTATGGACGAGGAACCGTTCTGCGTCTACCAGCCACGCACCCCAAGTCTTCGCGCGGACAAGCAGGAACCGGTCGGCCCTCGCCGATAAAAAATTCTCATCCCCGAGTGCGAAAACGCCCGGAATCACGAAATTTCGTGAGCCGGGCGTTTGCTGCAAAATCTCCCAGTTCCGCTTCAGGCGGATTTCTTTACTTCAGCGGGGAACTCAATCACTTTCCCGCGCTGTTCTGAAGGTACCCACCGTACCTTCTTTCGAAAACGGTCCGGAATGTAAAACTGAATCACCTGCGCCATAGCATCCTCCGATCCAAACCCCAACAGTCTCGGAGTTCTTGCTTTGGTCACCATGGCCGAGGCTGTCGGCTATTGCTTCGTTAGATGCAAAAATTGGTCGCTGGGAATACAAAGCGCAAAGTCGCGGCCAGTAAGCTGAAAAAGCCCTTGAAATCGTGTAACTTTGCCGTACGCTGAAAATCCCATAAGAAGCTGCTCTCCAAGCGGCGGGAGGCTCGTGCATGGATGAACGCAAATTCAAGAAAATCAATCGCAGGGAGTTGCTGAAGGTAGCTCCCGTATTGGCTCTTGGAGCGTTCGCCATTCCTAAGTTGCGCGAGCCTCTGCTCAAGAAGGGCCTTGCCTTTAGTGATTGGGCATCCGCCGCGCTGTTTCGCCCCGGACACCTGGCGCCCACTTTCAATTCGTCGGACCTGACACCTTTCGAGAAGTTTCCGATTAACGACTATGACGTCGACGATCCCGGCGTGATTTTCGACAAATGGAGCCTGACCGTCAGCGGCGCCGTGCAAAAGCCCGGCGACTACAAAATGACCGATATCCAGGCGCTGCCCAAGACGAGGCAAAACACGCGCCATATTTGCGTCGAAGGTTGGGACGTGATCGGCCGCTTTGGCGGCACACGCCTTTCGGAGTTCCTGAAAATGGTCGGAGCCGACCCGGCCGCCCGCTTTGTCACAGTCGAATGCGCCGACGATTATTACGAATCACTCGACATGGCGACAGCCATGCACCCGCAGACTCTGTTGTGCTACGAGATGTACGATCAGCCGCTCACGCGCGAGCACGGCGCCCCGGTTCGCCTTACCGTGCCTACGAAAATCGGCTACAAGCAGGCCAAGTACCTGACCGACCTGAAGGTGAGTCACGTCCTTGAGCGTGTCGGCTATTGGGAAGATCAAGGCTATTCGTGGTTTTACGGCCTGTAGTAGCGCCGGCATCCTGCCGGCAGTCGCGAGCGCGTCTCGCGCTCGCAGGCGGGCGAGACGCCCGCCAGACTGTCGCCGGGACGGCGGCGCTACTCGGTTGAAGCATTTGGGATTGTAGGAACAATTTCACGAGGGCAAGCATGCATTCCGAAGTGATCGAAGTGGAATCGGCCAAAGACGGAGAATCCGTCCACGCGATCTACGAGCATCCCTGGGTCGTGCGTTTCTCGCACTGGGTCAATGCGGTTGCATTGTTCGTGCTGGTTGGCAGCGGCCTGCAGATCTTTCGCGCGTTTCCGAGTTTCGGGGCGAAGATTCCCCAGAAGGATCTTCTGAACTGGCCGAAGGCATTCGCAATCGGCGGCTGGCTGGGCGGCGCGTTGCAGTGGCACCTCACCTTCATGTGGATCTACATCGCGACCGGCCTCGTTTACCTCGGCTACGAGATTTTTTCGGGAAATTACCGGCAGGTGCTGTTCGTCCCCCGCGATGTCCGAGGAGTTTGGCCGATGGCCCGGCATTATTTTTTCTTCGGCCCGAAACCGCCCGCAACCGAGGTCTACAACCCGCTCCAGAAACTGGCCTACACCTCAGCCATCGTTTTAGGAGTGTTGTCAGTGCTGACCGGCATAGTGGTTTGGAAGCCCGTGCAGTTCTCCTGGCTCGGCTGGCTGATGGGCGGCTTTCACCTCGCGCGCATCTGGCATTTTCTTGTGATGTGGGCGATTGTGTTCTTTCTCTTGGGTCACCTGGTGATGGTCGTGGTGCACGGCTGGAACAATTTCATGTCCATGCTTACCGGATGGAAGACGAATCCAACGCCGCGCTAGCCGCGGTCCGCTACCGAAGAGGACCTTTCGATGGGCAGCATGCCCGAGAGATTGAACATCAAGGTGAAGCCCGCGGACCCGATGGAGGTTCGCGAGCAGGACCTGATCCGAAGGGTGCAAGCGGGCGAGAAGGAGCTTTTTTACCAGTTGGTGAAGCCGTATGAACGGCGGATCTACGCGGCAGCATTTGCAGTGCTGCGCAATGAGACGGAAGCCGAGGATGCCGCACAGGAAGCCATGCTGAAGGCGCTTACGCATATCCGGCAGTTTCGTGCGGAGGCCCGCTTCAGTACCTGGCTGACCCAGATCACAGTGAACGAGGCGCTTATGCGGCGGCGAAAAGCCCATTCCGAAATCATGGAGCCCATCGGTGAACGTCAGGAGGAAGACGGAACCTACACTCCACGCGATTTCGCCGACTGGCGCGAAATTCCTTCCGAAGTCCTGGAACGCAAGGAGATTCGTCAAAAGCTGGCCAGTGCCGTCGCCGGCCTGGCCGCGAAGTACCGCGAAGTTTTCATGCTGCGCGACGTGCAGCATTTAAGCATCGAAGAGACGGCTGAGGCCTTGGGTATCACCCAGGCATCGGTGAAAACGCGGCTGTTGCGCGCTCGCCTCATGCTGCGCGACCTGCTCGCTCCCGGCCTGGGAGGCTCGTGGTTCGGCCGCTTGCCGTTTGAGAAGGGGAATAAGCCATGGTAGTCAACTGCGAACATGTCTGGAGGGAGATCTCCAACTACTTGGAGAACGAAGTAGACTCCGCGACTCGCGCCGTCATGGAAGCGCACTTCAAGGAGTGTAAGCATTGCACGGCTGTGCTCGATGGCACCCGCAACATTGTGCAGTTGTACGGAGACGACCGGCTGTTCGAATTGCCCGCCGGCTTCAGCCAGCGCTTGCAGCGCAGGCTCGCGCAGCAGTCTTCTTCTTGGTTGTACGGCAGTGCACGCTCGTTTTGGATGCTGGCCGTCGCCGCCGTCGCCTTGCTTGCAGGTGGCGTCGCCCTGGGGAATTCCGCGGTTTTCAAGCAGCCCGAGCTGCGTTCCGAGCACGCCCAGCCGTCGCACCGGATTCCACCCGCGCTGATGGTTGCGGTTTCCACAGAAGGAAAGGTATTTCACGTTCCCAATTGCAAATTTCTCCACCGGCGTGACGGCGAGAGGCCCGAGCTGATCACGGCAGCGGAGGCAATGAAAGAAGGCTTTACTCCATGTACACGATGCTTGCACCAATACCTGAGATCGAGCGTGGAATGCCCTCGCGTGCAACCCGGCTACGAGTTCGCGTTCACGATGTGGGATGACAACTTGCTTCCTCCGGGGTTCTAAAACCCGCCCTGCTGCATCCTACGTGACATCCTGATGTTTAGCCCTCCTCGCTGCCCCTATTCTCCTGTCATCCTGACCGGAGTGAGGCGCTAGCCGAACGGAGTGGAAGGACCCCGAGTAGCTTCACGCCCGGCAAGAACGTCTCAGAATTTTTCTCATAGGATCGCGGGTGCCAAGCCCGTTCTCAGCTCAACTCTGGAGTATCCGAAAGAAGAAACAGAAATTATGATTTTCTCTGTGTCCCTGTGACTCTGTGGTGAGTTCAATCAGCGGTAAGCTCGAGGCAGGATTTGCAAACCGGGTGGCGATCACGACCGGAGCACCACCCGAAGCCCGATGGATCTAACGACTAGTTCTTTTTCATGTCGTCGTGCTTCATGTTCTCGTCTTTCATTTTGTCGTCTTTCATTTCGTCCTTCTTCATCTGATCTTTCTTGCTCTTTTTCGCTTTCTTGTCCTTCTTCATCTCGTCTTTCTTCATGTCATCGTGCTTCATCGAATCCTGCTTCATGTTGTCGTCGTGCTTCATTTCGCCGCCCGAAGACTGCGCGAACCCCGACAGGGACACCGCGAGAACACACATGGCCATCAACTTGCCAACGATCTTGTTCATGATTTTCTCCTTGCAATCGATTGCCCGAGAAAAGGGGCAAAGGTGAGATGTGCAGGCAGTTGGGAAGTTACACGTGCTGAGCAAATGCCTGCCGAACGGCTCAATCAAAACCGCGGCACAAGAATCAGCAGGCAAGCTGTTCGCGAGAAATCTTCAGACCATTCAAATTCCCCAGCGCGGTGACGGCGATGCTCTCGGGACGGAAGAAGTCGTTGGCCATCTCATGCAGGTCTTCGGCGGTGACCGCCTCGATCTTCGCGATCAATTCGTCCATGCCGTAGAACTTGTCGAAGTACATATCCTGGCGTGCCAGATTCGACATGCGGGCGGTTGAGGATTCCAGAGATAGCATGAGGCTGCCCTTCAATTGGTCTTTCGAGCGCCGGACTTCCTCATCCGACAGCTTTTCCGATTTCAGCTTCTTGAATTCCGAGATGATCGACTGAACCACCTTACCCGCGGACTCGCGCGAGGTTCCCGCATACACCGACAAGCAACCGGTATCACGGTAAGGGCTCAGGTCGCTGTAAATTGAATATGCGAGACCCTGCCGCTCGCGAATGTTTTGGAACAAGCGCGAGCTCATGCCTCCACCCAGGAGCGTGTTCAGAACATAGGAAGCGAATCGCTTCTCGTGCGCAATCGGATGGGATGGAACCCCAAGGCAGATTTGCACTTGCTCCAGCGATTTCTTATTGCGCAAAGTGATGCGCGGCACAATCTTCGGCACCGATTGATGAAACCCGTTCTTCAGCGGCTTCATGCCTTCGAAGTGCTTCGATACCAATTCCACAAAGCGGCTGTGATTCAGGTTCCCGGCAGCCGAGATGATGAAATTTCCGGGCGTGAAGCATTTCTGATAGAGCTCCAAAACTGCGGGCTGCTCAAATTTTCTAACGGTTTCCTTGGTGCCCAGGATCGGTTTACCCAGCGGGTGATCCTTCCAGAAATTCTGGGTGAAAATCTCGTGTACGAGGTATTCCGGGCTGTCCTCGTCCATCTTGATTTCTTCCAGAATCACACGCCGCTCGCGAACGATGTCGTCGACCGCGAACACCGGGTTCAGCACGAGGTCCGAAAGCACGTCCAACGCAATGGGCAGATGCTCGTCGAGCACCTTGATGTTGAAACAGACGCACTCCTTGGCCGTAAACGCGTCCAGATTCCCACCAATCGAGTCCACCTGCCGCGCAATGGCCTCCGCGGAGCGGTTCTTCGTTCCCTTAAAAACCATGTGCTCGATAAAGTGCGAGAGACCGTTGCTTTCAGGTTCTTCGTCCCGGGAGCCGGTCTTGATCCAAATGCCAATAGAAATGGACCGGATGTGCTGCATCTCCTCCGAGATGACGGTCAGGCCGTTCGGAAAGACATGCCGGTGAATATTGCGTAATTCTTCGACCATAGATGCGACCCGAACCCGACGGACGCCGGCCGTTTACCGGGAGGATCATTCTATTTTTACACACCACGAGGCACAGCGCGGTATGAATTACTATTTCATTATCCATCAACAACTTGCCTGATATAGCAGCACCCATTACATGAGGTTGCGGATTGTAGAGTTGTATCTCGTCTAAAATCCTAAAGAAGATCGCCCGTGGGGATGAACTCGTGCTGGAGCCGGTGCACAAATCGCTGATAGGTTTGGATCTGAAAGAGTTGGGAAACCTGGTGGCGGAATTCGATCAGCCCGCCTATCGCGCACAGCAGCTTTTCGAATCGCTGTACCGGCAGCGCGTCCAGTCCACCGGGCAGATCTCCACCCTCCCACAGCAACTCCGGGAGGAATTGGCGAAGCTCGGCATCTCCATCGGCTGGCCCAAAATCGAGAGTAAGTTTACTTCCAGCGATGGCACCGTCCGCTACCTCATGGCTTATCCGGACGGACAGACGGTTGAGACAGTCTGGATGCCGGAAGGAGATGGGGGAGAAGCGGGAGATGGCAGCGACGCCGGGGACGAACCAGTCGCCGGTACGAAAGCCTGGGACAGAGCCACGATCTGCATCTCCAGCCAAGTCGGCTGTGCAGTCGATTGTCACTTCTGCCTTACCGCTCTGCTCGGGGTGAAGCGCAACCTGACGGCAGGCGAGATCGTCGGCCAGGTTTGCGTCGTTCTAAATGACCAGCAGGTTTCGCCTCCCCAGCAGCGCGTCAACCTGGTATTCATGGGCATGGGCGAGCCCTTCCTGAATTATGACAATTGCATGAAGGCAGTGCGCCTGCTCGTCGAAGGAGTAGGAATCCCGGAAGCGCGCATGACGTTATCGACCGCCGGGATCGTGCCTCGCATTCACGATTTCGGCGCCGAGCCCGTTCGTCCCAAGCTGGCGATTTCCCTGAATGCTTCGAATGACGAGCTGCGTTCCCGAGTGATGCCGATCAATCGCAAGTGGAATCTGGAAATGCTCCTGAAGGCTGCTCGTTCATTTCCTTTAAGGCCGCGCGAACGTCTCACGTTTGAATACGTTTTGCTCGACCAGGTGAACGACGCGCCTCAGAATGCGCGCGAGTTGGTGGAGCTGATCCGCGGCGTTCGAGCAAAGGTGAATCTGATTGCCTTGAACCCAGGGCCTGGAATTGCCTTTCGAACACCCGCGCGCGATCGAGTGCTGGCTTTTCAGCAGATTCTGATCGGAGCCGGGATCCCGACTTTCGTTCGCCGGCCGCGAGGTCGGGACATTTACGCAGCCTGCGGCCAACTCAAGCGCACGGTAGAAATCGCACCCGCCGAATCGGTCAGTATAGACACTAACCCGGACTGAAGATGGTGGAGCGACGGGCGTCTCGCCCGTCCAGGCAGGCGGCGTCGCCAATTACCTGTTCTTCAAAAAACTCTGACTCTTCCTAACTACCCGGCCGCGGATCCACTATCGCTGGCTCCAAAGCAGCGCTGGGAACATTCCCGCGCATTTCCTTCGGAGCTACAAGTGACCGCGTACCCGCCGCCGGAAGTTCAATGCTGACCGTCGTTCCACCTTCCACACGATTCGTGCATAGAATGACTCCCTGGTGTTCCTGGACAATCCCGTAACATGCGCTTAATCCTAAGCCCGGACCTTGGCCCACAGGTCTTGTCGTATAGAAGGGATCGAATACCTTGTCCGGTTCACCAGCCCCCGGCCCATTGTCAGAGAACTCCAGAACAATCGCATTCTCTTTGCGCCGCGTCTTGATCGAAAAAACTCCTCCGCCCACTTCCTCCAGCGCATGGAGCGCGTTACTCGCGACGTGCAGAAAAACCTGAAGCAGTTGGTTCGGGTCGCCCGAAATCTGCGGAAGGTTGGGCGTCAGATTCACTTGCAACTCGACATGGTGAGAGCTGAATTGTGGCTGATGGAGCTTGATGGCCGTCTGTACGATGGTGTTTAAATCTACGGGAATCTTCTCGCCAGGAACCTGGCGCGCGAAGTTCAGGAGACTGGCGATCAGGATTCGCGTCCGCCGCACCTGTTGCGCAATTTTCGCCGCCAGCGTTCGTTGTTCCTCCGTCAGCCCCGATTCGGCCAGCAATTCCGAATAGCCCAGCATCGCGGTCAAGGGATTGTTGAGTTCATGTGCAGCGCCACCTACCAATTGTCCGAGCGACGCCAGCTTTTCCGACTGAATCAGTTGGGTCTGCAGGCGCTTCAGGTCTTCAAAGGATTGCTCCGAGGTATGCAGCAGCCGCATCAGTTCGTGGTCCAGAAGGTGCTGTCGCAGGAAGACAATCCCGCCCATGATCATCATCGTGACGAGCGTGAGAATGAGGCGAAAATTATGGACTCGCACCGGAACGCCGCTATCAAAGATCGACCAGGCTGCAAAGATCGGCAGGGACAGAATGACGACCATACTCAAGCGCGCAATCCAAACTCCGTGCCGGCCGGGTGCTTTTGAGGCTTCCTCTTCCAGGCGCAGATCTTGCCCCAGCACTCCCACCACGCTGATCCATCCCATGGACGCCGCCACCGGCAGATCGTACAAGCTTCCCGTGTAATACAAGTTCCGGAGAATGGCCCAGTTTGCGACGTAGGAACTCAGCGCGTACACCAGGCTCGCTCCGAACCAATGTGCGTAAACCGTCTTCCACGCCCGCTTGCTCCTCATCCACACAACGACCAGCCCTGCCAGGAAAACCAGCTTCTCGGTCAGGTACAGCGCGTTCAGGCTTCGACCGTAAGCCAGTTCATCGCGCTGGGCGTATTGCCATGGGATCACCGCGAATAGATAGAGGTACACCCACCAGGTGAGCAAAAGCACAAAATCGAGCCGGCCCAGCCTCGCTTCATGATCATCCTGCTGAGCCTGCGGCTGCAAAGCCAGTGCCGCCATCATGGGAACAAAATGCAGGAAGATCACGACGTCGCCGACAAATGGCTGAGGCACTTCCTGCCGAAGGACAACCTCGATGTAGCTCCACATGAGCTGGTAGGCCAACCAGAAAGAAATCCCCAGCGTCATCAAGCCCCAGAAAAGTCGGGTTCGTCCATGATTGTGTGCGACGTTGGGCAGCAGCGCGGCCAGAGCGGAGAGCAGCAGGATGCATTGGGCTACGTCGCTGAAAATAGTGAGGGCGAATCCCGGCGGGATCAATATCGACGCGCACACCTGCGCGAAGACAAAGCAGCCTGCGGCCAGGATCCAGAGCTTGGAGCGTTCTGACAAGGAATTCCTTCCGTCCAATTCTAGACGCCGAACAGGTGTTTCGAGGGTTACTTTGGTAACACCGGGCCGCCGCGGGCGACTCTGTTGTGCAACCAACTTAAACTTGCTATATGGTTATTGAATCAATAATATCCGTTTCATTCCACAAAACCACTGGGGTGCTGTGATCCGTTTACCGTTTCAGGCCACCGCACATCGGATGTTTTCCCGGCTGCGAGCCCCAATCATTCCAGGCGAAGTGCGCCGCATCGAGCGCTATTTGGCCTCGGCGCGCGTCTTTCTGGCCATATCCGCCCTGGTGGCCATCTGGATGGATCCTTCCGAACTCGGCTACTCCCGCTGGGGATTCGGGATTCTCGGCCTGTACATCGTTCACGGCATCGTGGTCATGTTGCTCTTGCGCTTTCGCAAGGAGTCCACGGCTTCTTTTCGCCTGCTGGTGCATGCTTCCGACATCATCTGGCCGGTTCTGGTGATTCTTTTTGCTACTGGACAGGGCGGTCCATTTTTGCTGTTTTTCGTCTTCGTGCTGGGCGCGTCCGCCTATCGTTGGGGACTGTGGGAGACGTTCGGGACCTCGGTTGCCACCGTTTCTCTTCTGTGGGCTGAGAGCTTCGCCATAAAGCATGGCGTGGCTGCGCGCATCGACGAGATTTTGACGCGGCATGGATGGTACACCCTGAGCGTGCGCACCGCGCAGTTTGAACCCAAGCATCTCTTTATGCTGTCGGCTTACCTGTTGGTGATGGGGCTGTTGCTTGGATATCTTGCTGAACAGCAGAAGCGTCTGAGGGCAGAGCGCGCCATTATTGCCCGCGTGCTCGGTCGCGCCCGGGTGGAAGCCGGGCTCACCGGGACCCTGCAGGCCATCCTCGGAGAACTCCTCACTGTGTTTGGGTCCCATCGTGCCTTGATGGCGTCGCAGGAAACCAACAAGTACCGTGTTTTTGTGGGGGACCTGGAAACGGTGGAGGGTGGCCTTGGCCAGTTGCGCTGGCTCGAGTCTTCGCCCACCGATCGCGAGACGTATTTGTACGAATCCGACGCGGACGTGTCTCAGGTCGTCAGAAATGGCGATAACAACCGCGTGGTCGCGCTCGATCGCAATGGCGTACGCCTGCGGCAGTTGTCCTCGCAACCATTAACTCCGCTCAGCAAACTCTACCAATTTGATTCTCTTCTGGCGGTGTCCTTCGTCTTCGCGCAGGAATGGTGGGGAAGAATTTTTCTTCTCGATCCGACGCTCGGCGGCGACCGCGAAGAAGAGCTGCGCTTCTTGCAGGAATTGGTGCGGCAAGTAGGGCCGGCGGTTTATAACGTCTACCTGTTGCGTCGCCTAAGGCAGCGTGCCGGCGCGGTGGAGCGCGCTCGGGTGGCCCGCGAGCTTCACGATGGTGCTGTGCAATCGCTGATCGCCATGGAGATGCAGGTGGACGTGGTTCGCCGGCAATCGGCTATCGATTCGAGCCCGGTCACCGCAGAACTCGGACGAATCCAGGGCCTCTTGCGCGAGGAAGTCCTCAAGTTGAGGGAACTGATGCAGCAGATGAAGTCCCTCGACGTCGATTCGACCAACTTCTTTCGTTTCATGGAAGACACGGTCGAGCGATTTCAGCGCGAGACCGGCATCGGCGCCCGCTTCGTCGCGGAGATTGATCAGCTTCACATGCAGCAGCGGATATGCCGGGAATTGGCTCGAATCGTTCAGGAGGCCCTGGTGAACGTCCGCAAGCACAGCGGTGCCCGCGAGGTGCTCCTGCGCATGAGTGCGGACGACCATTGCTATCGTCTCACCATTGAGGATAATGGGCGAGGATTCCCTTTTTCCGGAAGGTTTTCACACGCTGAGTTAGAGGAGATGGGTAAAGGACCACTGGTAATTCGTGAGCGCGTTCGTTTGATTGAGGGCGAACTCACGATAGAATCGAACCCTGGTCGTGGGGCCAAGCTCGAGATCACCGTACCCCGCCACCGGGAAGCTGGTTATGGACAATAAGAGATCGCAAAATATTCGCATCGTCATTGCTGACGACCACCCGATTTTTCGGGATGGTCTTCGCCGCCTGCTTGAGGCAGAGCCCGGCTTGAAAGTGATTGGAGAAGCGTCTGACGGCGCCGACGCGGTAAAGCTCGCTCGTCAACTGAAGCCCGACGTCCTGCTTCTCGATCTCGCGATGCCTCGTACTCCGGGACTGGAGGCGTTGCGGGACCTGAGTGTTGGGACCGGTGCCAACGGAGTCAAAGTTATTCTGCTCACTGCGGCCGCCGAGAAGCACCAGATCGTCGAGGCTTTACAACTCGGGGCTCGCGGCGTGGTTCTGAAGGATTCCGCCACGCAGCTCTTGCTCAAAAGCATTCACACCGTGATGACGGGCGAATACTGGGTCGGCCGCGAGAGTGTTTCTAATCTCGTGCAGTACCTCCGAACCCAGATGCAGGCCTCGAATGAGGAGTCCCGCCAGAAGAAATTCGGGCTGACTCCCAGAGAATTGGAGATTGTGTCGGCGGTCGTGGCGGGGTACGCGAACAAGGAAATCGCGGAATATTTCAAAATCAGCGAAGATACGGTGAAGCATCATCTCAGCAACATATTCGATAAATTAGGAGTTTCGACCCGCCTTGAACTGGCACTGTTTGCCGTGAACCAGGGGCTTCCATTGAAAGGAATCCCTTAACCTAAACGAAATGAGGGGTTTGCGAGTATGGCACGTTAGTGCCATGGCCATCCACTTCCGTGCCATAGCCTGGGGGCGGCACCAAAACTAGCATTACTGCAGAGTATCTCTAGGCAGAGATTTGCACTTACACTCTCTGAGTGGTGATTTTGCTCGGGGGAACTGTTAAATACGGAGGAGCCTGTGACTAAGTTCTTGCATCAGTTATGGTCTGACGAGTCCGGACAGGACATCGCAGAATACGCCGTGATGCTCGCTGTGATCCTGGTGATCGTGGTGGGAACCATCCGGTTGATCGGGTCCAACGCGAACACGGTGTTCTCGCAAGTTGGAAGCTCGATCCAGTAAGCTTTACAAGATGTAGTTTGCGTATTTCTAGTCCTGCTGTTTGGGATTTCGCACTGTCGGCACTTTTGAACGCCGCCCGCCCCGCCGCGTCGTCAACCGCTCCCCAGCCAGAGCGCTTCTTCCAAACACTCTAACTCTCGCAGCTCATTTGGCTTCGGGCGCTGGAGCTGCCGGAACTGCGGCCACCTTTTCCGAGCCGCCCGTCGAAATTCTCGTTATGTACGGGAACATCGGCGTCACCTCGAAGGGCATCTTCTCCCGCGCCGACAGCAGAGCCACGGGTTTGGCCTTTGCTAAGCTCGCCTGACTGGTCCAGGGATCCACCTTGATTCGCCCACCCAGCGGCAGAGCGGCGATCTGGTCCTTCTTGCGTTCGTCCAGCTGAGGAGCAGAATTCAGCAGCGCTGACATGCGCAGCGTCTTGCCGCTGACCATTCCATCTCCCATCCGGGCCCGTATCAGATTCTTCAGATCCGGCGCCCGATCCTGGAGCGCTTTGAGAAACAGTCCCGCATTGCCCAGTTTGTCTTTGTAGGGAGAATTAGCCAATAGTTCGAGAGCTCTCTTGTCGGCCTCGTCTTCATCCGCCCGGCTGCGACGGAAAGTGAAATTCGAGAACGTATCCTCATCCGCAAAGAACATCCGGTCATTAAACGCATACCGGGTATCGAGTTGATGTCCTAAAGCGATATGCGCCAGTTCGCGAGCCAGTACCATGGCCAGGGATGCCTCGTCGGGAAGCACGTCCAGGAGTCCACGGCTCACCACGATCGTGTGTCCGATGGTAAAAGACTCCAGCGGCGCAGTGAGCAGCACGCGCGCGCGAATCTCCGGCTGAATGTCGAGATTGTTGGTGACGATCAGGTTGTTCACCACCGTCGTCAACACCTTGTCCACATCGCCTGACGGGGCAAGCAGCCCGATTTTCTGCAGCCGTTCGACCGCGTTATCTTCCGCCTGGCGTTGCCACATGCGCTCCGCTTCTACCGGGGTCGCGTCCTGCCCAGTCTCGCTCTGATCTTTGACAGTTTGTGGCGCATCCACCTGGATAGAAGTGAACTCATCATTCCGCCCCAGGTTCTTGATGTCGTATCCCCAAAGCCGAGTCTGAGCCTTGAAGTGCAGACCCTGCGTCATCCGATACTTCATATCTGATTCTTCGCTGTACACGTAAGCAGGCAGCCACACGCCCGGTCGCATGTTCAGCCGCCAGCTGTCGAAGTGCAGGTAAAACGATGTGCTGGCGTGCGGAGAATACGTTCCGTTAAAGCGGACAATGTTGTAATCCTGATCCTCGACCCAAATGCGTCCCAGGAACCGGCCCTTTCCGGCTGAGTCTTTCGGTTGTACATCGATCACCAGGCAGCGGGTCTCGCCCAGGAACTCGCGTCGCACGAAGGTCAGGGTGTAGTACCTTTTCTGGAAGTCATCATCCATCATGACCATCTGCGCAAAACCCAGCGGAAGAAAATGCAGCGCGTAGACGCTGGTCAGGCTATCCAACATGCGACGGCCAAATCCGGGGCGTCCTGCGAAAGCCCGATCGTCGGTTCCGTTGCTCATATCTAGCCGGCCGAGAAAATAGTGGTCGCGCACAGGAACCGCGCCTAGCTCTTTATCCGATTTCATGTTCTGGATATAGGTTTCAACCAGGGGATGCATGTGGCGCATCTGCGCGACGAAGAAATGCTCCCGCTCCACAATTCGGTCAAGCACCTGATCGAAGGAGGTCGGCGCTGTTTGGCTGTTGGCCGCGGGCAATTGCGTAATCGTGGCCGGCTTGGCGGGATCCGGATCCGAATTTTGTGTGGTCTGAGCTGCAACCCCTGAAACAAAACAAAATGCGAGGAAAAAGGGAAACAAAACAAGTCTCAAACTGCGCATAGACCCCTTCATGAAGCGTGTCGCCTCAGGCCAATTGGAAAATTATATGTAACACAGCGGTGGAGTCGGAAGGTTGGCCGTCCCGCATCGCCGGCTTGAAACTGATCTGTTCCGCAGCGCGTACTGCAGATTCGTCCAGACCGTGCCCAAGTCCGCGAACCACCCGCAGCACGCGAACGTGACCCGAGGCTTCCAGTACGACTTCCAGCAGCACCTCTCCTTCGATGCGTGCCCGGCGCGCATCGTCGGTGTAAGCAGGAGTCGGCTTCGAGAGAATCTCCGGCGGTACTATTCGAGCTGGCGTCTCTGCCGTTTTCGGGCGGACCGTTTGCGCGACGCTGGCCGCATCCGCGTCACCGAATCCAGCTTGACGCACGACACCATTTCCACGAGAAGCATTCACGCGCCCGCTTCCATCACCGGTCGCAACTCCATTTCCAAACCCCGTGCTCGCTACCACCCCGCGCGCTCCCTTTGCTCCTCCAGTGCCATTCCCATACCCAGGTCCAGCCGGAAGATCAAACGAGCCCAACTGGGCGATGTTTGCCGGTTTGCCGCTGCTGTTCGGGTTTGCCGGGACGCCGTTGGGATCGCCGAAGCCACCGGTTTGCACTTTCTGCGGAGCGGCAGCGATGGTGGGCGTCGCTGAGCTCCCGGTCGAAAACACATTGGTTTGAACCAGCCGGCGCGGGATCGCCGGTGTCGATGGAGGAAGGTTTGGACGGCTTGCCGCAACTTCGACCTTCGGGGGCTGCACTTCCTCTACGTTAACGCGCGGCTTCGGAGTAGGAGCGGGAAGTCGCAAGTTTTCCGGGATGGGCGTGTCGAGATGCGCCACAGGGTCGGGCACTCGGAACTCGCGCACCGGCGCCGGTTCATGGTTCACGGGCGGAGGCGTGGTCACCAGAGCCATTTCACGATAATCCCGGGGCGGTGGGGTCAAGACCTGCGGACGGAGCGCGTGAATCCAAAGCAATAAAGCGATTAATCCAGCCTGGGTCAGGCTGCTGAAAACAAACTCCTCCCAAGGCGGCCTTCTGTAAGGGAGCAATGAGAACGGCATCTTCACAGGATCGGAAGCCATAAGGGTCTCAGATGTCCAGCAGCTCAGGGATGCTGCCCTTTCTGAAAATTCTCTCGCTTGTAAGCAACCGGTCCGGTGTGGGACGGCGAACCTGGACGAACCGGGACTTGCTAAGTGTACAACCGCAACAGCGGTATCTTGCAAGCGGAAGGCCAATTCTGGAGCCTTACAAAGCAAGTAACCACTTGCCCTTTAAGTGTTTACATCGCGAACAGGATATTTCGCCGCCACTCCTACACGAAGGGGCAAAAATTTACAGCTTCTGGGTAGGATTTCTGGCTAAGCGGACCCACGAAAGACGGACGTCGACGGCAGTCCTAGTTAGTCGCGCTCTTCCCTGTACGTGCTTTATCGATCTTGTCATTCCGAAGCCGAACGCGGCTGAGGAATCTCGATAGCATTGCGCGACTGCGCTGCACAAGTCGATAACCTAGCAACGTACAATTTTTTCGCTCTTGATTCCCTTGGTGGCGTTCCGCGTGTCCACCACCAGCTGTGACTCCTTCACAATGCTGGCATAGTCGTAATCGGAATGGTCGGTCACAATCAACACACAATCGTACTGCCCGAGGTTCTCCAGGGAGGAACACTTCATCTGCAGATCGTATTTCCGACCCTTTCCGATGAAAGGGAAGTAGGGGTCGTGATAGCTGACGTTGGCGCCCTCTTTTTGAAGCAGTTCGATGATGGTCAGGGAAGGCGACTCGCGCAGGTCGTCGATATCGCGCTTATACGCCACTCCAAGCACCAGAACGCACGCCCCGTTTAAAGATTTCTTCTGCCGGTTCAGGGCTCCCACCACGGACGCGATCACGTGATAGGGCATGCCGATATTGATTTCCCCCGCCAGCTCGATGAAGCGGGTGCGGAAATCCCATTCCTTGGCCTTCCACGAGAGATAAAACGGGTCCACGGGGATGCAGTGCCCGCCCAAACCGGGCCCGGGATAGAACGGCTGAAATCCAAACGGCTTAGTCGCGGCCGCCTCGATGACTTCCCAAATATCCAGGCCCATGCGCAGACTGAGCAGTTTTAGCTCATTCACCAGCGCGATATTGACGCACCGGTAGATGTTTTCAAGCAGCTTGGTCATCTCAGCCGCGGCCGGCGAGGAAACCCGAACCACTCGCTTGAAGATGGCGCCGTAAAGTGCAGCCGCCAGGTCCGACGCCTGCGGATCCAATCCACCCACGACTTTGGGTATGTCCCGCCGCGCCACGCTGGTGTTGCCGGGGTCCTCGCGCTCGGGCGAGAACGCGACATAAAACTCCTGATCCGAGCGTTGCCCTCCCCGCGCCGCCTTGAGCCCGGCCTTATTTTCGTTCTCGAGAATCGGCACCAGCACTTCCTCGGTAGTCCCCGGATAGGTCGTGCTTTCGAGAATCACAAGTTGTCCCGCTCGCAGGTGAGGAGCAATCGCGTGCCCGGTGTTCGTGATGTAGCTGAGATCGGGCTCGTGGTATTCGTTCAGAGGGGTCGGAACGCAAATGATGATCGCGTCCATGGCAGTGAGTTCCGAGTAGTCGGAGGTCGCTGTCAGTCCGCCAGCCTTGGCAGCACCGATTTCCTCGCGCGTGATCCGAAAAATGTAAGAGCCGCCGGCATTCAGGGTGTCGACTTTACGCTGGTCGATATCAAAGCCTGTGACCCGAAACTTCTGCTCGGTATAGAGAAGAGCAAGAGGCAGTCCGACATATCCCATCCCGATCACGGCGACCCGGGCTTGACGGCTTTCAATTTTGTTTTTAAGTTCGGTGGAAGAAGAGGGAACAGTGGGTGTGGCCATGATTTAGAAGAAATTTCTCCCCGATTCTAGCATGCGGAGTTGGTCGTCGGTCGTCGGGCGCCGCGGGTAGCGCCGGCATCTTGCCGGCATGTTCGCCGCGCCAAAATTGGCAGTCGAGATGTGGGCGGTATAGCCGGCGAGACGCCGGCGCTACCCCGACGAGCGACGACGTAAGATAGTCCACAGTTCCTCACCGGAAGGTACCTTGCTTGAGAATTTCACGCAGATTGCGTGTCCTGATCCTGTTACTGTCGCTGGCCTGGTTGATCGCGAATTCCGGAAAGTTTCTGGTGGTGGATGAACCGCAACACGCCGATGCGATTCTTGTGCTCGCCGGCGAAACTGACCACCGGCCCGCTCGTGCCTTGGAATTGCTCAGCCAGGAGTATGCGCCACGCGTTGTTCTCGATGTCCCCGCGGATGCCATGGTTTTCGGGCCTAGCCTATTGCAACTCGCCCAAAATTGGGCAAACGCTCAGCCACAATCCAAGGCCATCAGCATTTGCCCAATTCACGGTCTCTCTACCAAGGCGGAGGCTCTTGAAGCCGCGCAATGTCTCCACAACGTGGGAGCGCGTTCGGTATTAATCGTAACTTCCGACTTTCACACACGACGCGCGTTGAGCGAATTCCATAAGGAGGCTCCCGATTTCACATTCCACATGGCCGCAGCCTACGACCGTGCGCAGTTCGGAACTCTTTGGTGGCAACATCGTCAATGGGCGAAAATAAATTTCGACGAGTGGCTTCGCCTCTTGTGGTGGGAGTTTGTCGACCGCTGGCGCTAGCATTTGGAGAATACGTAGGGGCAGACGCCCTCCTCTTCCCAGGCGAGCAAAGCTCCGAGAGATCGAGAATTGCAGCCGTGCTCGCACACTGAAAAGTGCAGCTTGGTTGACAATTCGCAATTCTCAAAATACTGTCCATCGTTAACCAGGTTTGCCATTCATGATTTTGTTCTGGAAGAACCATGCCTCCTCCCCGCGTGTGAGCCGGACCCTTTTCGCCTTCGCGCTATCGGCCCTGGTTACGTTGCAGGCACTGGCCGCGCCTCAATCGATCGGCGCGGCAGACCCCTCACGTTATCTCGATGACATCAAGTCGCTGACCGCTCCTTCCATGGAAGGGCGAGGCGACGACACAAAAGGTTTGACGCGCGCTGCCCACCTGCTCGAGAAGCGTTACCACGAACTCGGATTGAAGCCTGCTGGCACAAACTCCTACTTCCAGCCCTTCACCGTCATCACGGGAGCTAAGTTACAAGCCGACAACCAGTTCTCTGTGCAGGAAGGAGATCAGAAACAAGGACTGAAGCTGAACCAGGATTTCGTCCCCTTCAGTTTTTCTTCTTCCGGTTCGGTAACCGCTCCGGTTGTGTTCGCTGGTTTCGGCGCCTCGGCAGACGAATTTGGATATGACGATTACGCCGGAGTCGACGTCAAGGACAAGATTGTCGTGATCCTCCGCTATGAACCGGCGGGCTTTGCCGAAAAGAGCGGAAACACAGGGCTCACGCGCCATTCTCAATTGATCAGCAAAGCCATCAATGCGCGGAACCACGGCGCCAAAGCGGTGGTTTTGGTAAATGGAAAGCTCGGCGAGGGAGAGGACGACCTGCTGACCCGGTTCGGCAGCGTCAGCGGGCCCGCAAATACTGGTATCGTGCTCGTGCAGGTGAAGAACGACGTCGCCGACCGTTGGTTTCACGCCGCGGGCAAGTCGATGGCTGACGTCCAGGGCCAGATTAACCACGCCACCAAGCCGCAATCTTTCGCCTTGCCTGAAACTTTACACATGTCCATCAACGTGGACATCGAAACCACGCGCGCGACCGTCAATAACGTGCTCGCGTATTTGCCTGGAAAGACAGACGAATATGTCATCATCGGAGCCCACTACGATCATCTGGGGCGCGGCAACTATGATTCTCTGGCCCCTTCGCAGATCGGGCAGATCCATCCCGGAGCCGATGACAACGCTTCCGGCACGGCCGGAGTCCTTGAGCTTGCGCGCGTGTTCGCGCCCCTGAAAGGCCAACTGCAACGCGGAGTCTTATTTGCTTCCTTTGCCGGTGAGGAACTCGGCCTCTTGGGATCAGCACATTGGGTGCAAGAACCAACGCTGCCCCTCGACAAAGCCGTCGCTATGCTTAACATGGACATGATCGGCCGCATCAAGGACGACAAGGTCTACATCGGCGGCATTGGAACGGGCTCTACACTCAAGCCGATGCTCGAAAAGGCCGAAGCCAAATCCAATTTCAAAGTTGAATATTCCGCAGGTGGATACTCCGCGAGCGACCACACTTCGTTCGTGACCAAGCACATTCCCGTGCTCTTCTTTTTCTCCGGTTTACATTCCGACTACCACAAGCCCTCCGACACTTGGGAAAAGATCAACCCGCAAGCCGCCGCTCGTCTGGTGGATGTAGTCGGCAACACTGGACTGGAACTCGCCGAGGCTCCTGACCGGCCAACCTTCGTCGCGGTCGTCGAAGACAAGCCTCTCGCGGGGGGCAGTGGCGGGGGCTATGGTCCCTACTTCGGATCGATCCCTGACTTCGGACAAGTTGAGAACGGCGTGAAATTTTCCGACGTGAAGCCGGCATCTCCGGCCGAGAAAGCAGGTTTGAAAGCGGGCGACATCCTCGTTCAGTTCGGCGACAAGCCCATCAAAAATCTTTACGACTTCACGGACGCGCTCCGCCGCAGCAAGGTGGGCGATGTGGTCGATGTCACTGTGCTACGCGACGGCAAGCCCGTAAAAGCCTCGGTCAAACTCGAGCAGCGAAAATAGAAATGGAGCGACGGGCATTCCGGCCCGTCGGGAATAATGGAGTCAAGGGCCGTCCTCGCCTATAGAGAATAAATGAGAGTCCTCGTCATTGGCGGAGCAGGATACATTGGCAGCCACACAGCGCGAACATTGCGTGACCATCGTCATGAAGTGATCATCTACGACAATCTTTCGACCGGTCATGAATTCCTGGCGAAGGGATTCGACCTGATCGTGGGCGACATCGCCGATGCCGCCAAATTGCGGACCGCTTTGAGCAGGGTGGACTCGGTGGTGCACTTTGCCGCTCACGCCTACGTTGGCGAGTCAGTCATCAATCCCCGCAAGTATTTTCAAAACAATGTCGTAGCTGCACTCACACTGCTCAACACCGCCATGGATGCGGGCGTGCGCCGCTTCGTCTTTTCCTCAACCTGTGCGGTTTACGGGACTCCCGACAAAGTTCCCATGACAGAAGATGCCGTGCGACGGCCAATCAATCCCTACGGCATCTCGAAACTCTTCTTCGAAAATGCCCTGGAATCGTACGATCGCGCTTACGGGTTGCGTTTCGCAACCCTGCGCTATTTCAATGCTGCAGGTGCCGATGAGAGCGGAGAGATTGGTGAAGTTCACGATCCCGAGTCTCATCTCATCCCTCTTGCCCTCGCCGCTACTCGCGCGGACGGACCCGTCTTGCGCATCTTCGGCACCGACTACCCCACAAAGGACGGAACCTGCATCCGGGACTATATCCATGTGAACGATCTTGCCGAAGCGCACGTTCTGGCTCTTCATCATCTGGAATCCGGAGAACCGTCGTTGGCGCTCAATCTCGGGACTGGTCAAGGACATTCCGTGTTGGAGATCCTGAAAGCGGTGGAAAAAATCACAGGCAGCAAGGTGAATTGTGTTCAGGGACCACGCCGGCCCGGCGATCCTCCTGCTCTCGTCGCCGACCCGACCCGCGCACAGCAATTGCTGAAGTGGGTAGCGACTCGTTCGCTCGACGACATTGTGGCCACCGCCTGGAAATGGATGCAACACTCGCAGGCGACGGTCTAGGAAACATTGCGTTCGATTGCGTTCATGATTTCTTCCGAGCGCCGGTTACGAAAGCTTGCTGTACCAACGTAATCACCATGAAAGCAGAGCACCACTCGTACAAAAAACTGCACCGCAACCTCCTGCCTCCGGCCCAAAGCGGTTGCAGCAGGTAGGGTAGCGCCAGCGTCTCGCCGGCTTTCGGGCTGGTGCCATCGAGAGCGCTTTTTGCGGGAGAACAGATGCCGGCGAGACGCCGGCGCTACATCGTGGGGCCAGTACCGCGGCGGGTGTCCTCGCATCTCTATTGGGCGCGCCCATTTCACACCGCTACAAGCAAGGCGATGCTCATGGCAGTCCAATCTCTGACTAAGTTTGGTTTGAAAGGGACACCCTTCAGGCCGTCCGCCAGTTGCCTCTAAAACACCGGGGGCTTCGGCCCGTCGGATGAATTGACTCGATACTCGATCCGCGCCTTCCTATTTCACGGCGTCGAAATATTGAAACGTGATAGTTCGACCCATGGGCATTGCGCTCGCGCGAAAAAACAAGAAATCCACAGGCGAGTTACCTCATCAGTGATTGCAACCCTGTTTTTCAACTGTTATAGTTCCGGAACGTCAGTCCACCTCGAAAGTGTTGTTTAGCTATTAACACATAGGTAAGTGGTCGTCTTTTCTGAGGACGACCCAAACACCTGACTGCGGAACGGGTACGACCGCGTCGAGGAAACGCAGTTGACTGTTCTTTACCTGGGGATTTTTGGCTTCTCATTAACGCTTTCATTCATCCTCACCCGATACGTCCGCGGTCTGGCTACGGCGCGGGGTTGGGTACAAGCTCCAATTTCCGAACGTCACCTGCACGAGGCGCCTCTGCCACGTTTGGGCGGCGTCGCTATTTTTGGAGCTTTTGTCATAAGCTTGGGGGTTGCTGTAGTTGTTGCGTCGTTTCGGCCTGAACTGGCGTTCGGTTCGTCTCTCCGGATTCTCACCACCATTCTGGTACCCGCCTCTCTGGTTTTCCTGCTCGGCCTGTACGACGATATTCGCGCCGTTGGTCCGTACGCTAAGTTCACGGTTCAGACCATCGCCGCCGCGATGTTGTGGTTGGGCGGTCTTCGTATCGTGCATCTGCCTGTTCTCTTCGGATTTCGCGAGTTCCCCTGGTACGTCGGGCTGGCCATCACTGTGCTTTGGGTGTTGGGAATTACCAACGCGTTTAACCTGATCGATGGGCTGGATGGACTGGCCGCCGGGTCCGCACTGTTCTCAACGTTAGTCGTGTTCGTTGTGGCGCTGCTCAGTCATGCTTCCTTGGTAGCGTTGACTACGATTGCACTCATTGGCGCGGTCCTGGGCTTTCTCCGTTTTAATTTCAACCCCGCTACGATTTTCCTGGGCGACTCTGGCAGCTTGTTCATCGGCTTCCTCTTGAGCGCCTTGGCACTGGAAGGTGCACAGAAGGCTCCCACTGTTATTGCGGTCGCCATCCCCGTGGTCTCTTTCGGCCTTCCGATCCTGGAGACCTCGATTTCCGTATTGCGTCGACTGATCAGTGGCCGCCCGGTTTTTACTGCCGACCGAGAGCATATTCATCACAAGTTGTTGCAGCTCGGTCTCTCCCATCGCCAGGTCGTTATCGTGCTTTACGCCGTGTCGGCGTTATTTGCGCTGCTTAGCCTTTTTCTGCTGTGGCCTACTGGAAGCTCGCTCGGATTGGTTCTGGCAGTGGTTGGGACCGGTGTTTGGCTGGGCGTTCAACACCTCGGCTATCCTGAGTTCGGAGAGATTCGGCGAGTTGCGCAGCGCACCCTCGATCAGCGTCAAATTGTGATTAACAATCTGGCCATTCGACGCGCTACCGCCGAATTGAGAGTAGCTCGCGATTATCAGCAGATTTGCCGCATACTCGTCGCCGCGTTCTCCGCCAACGATTTCGACGCCATTGAGATCAACGTGAAGCCGTTGCTCTCCGAATATCAATCGTTGGGCGAGTTTGAGGGGATTCCGTTCAGCGACGGCGAAGTGCATTTCCGTTGGAACCGTCCCGGCACGCTGCTTCTGCCGGGAGCGTCCAGGACCTGGGGCCTGACCCTCGATCTACTCACGAGTGCGGACCTTCGGCGCGGCGTTATGCATGTTCAGCGTCGATACCATGACCGTCCGCTGCAGCTCGACGTGAACCTGCTCATTTCGGAGTTCCCGACTGCGCTTGCGGATGCCCTCGACCGAGTCTTCGTGAGTGCCATGGCGATGGCTCCCAAGACGAGCGACGGTCAGGGCCTGGTCGAGGCGCAGGCCGGCTAGATTTCCCCGAGAAACCGACACGAACCCTGGGTTGTGCAATCATTTTTGCGCTCTCCCCCATGGCTGTGCTCCAAGCGCATAAAATCGTTAGGGAAGGACCCGTGCCGAGTGTCACGATGAACGAAGCCTGGAAACAGTGGGAGGGAACTGTTGTCGATGGACGCTTCGCTCTCCGCGAGTTCCAGGGTAGCTCTGACCATAGCGCAGTTTTCCTTACCTTCTATGGATCTCCCGCACAGCATGCCGCCATCAAATTCGTCGACGCGAACCCTGCCAGGGCGCAACTGCAGTTCTCGCGATGGGAGCGCGTTGCCCGGCTTTCTCACCCGCACTTGATTCGCCTCTTGCATTGGGGCCGCTGTCAGTTGGGCAATGCCCCCATGCTTTATGTTGTGACCGAGTTTGCGGAAGAGAATCTTTCTCAGATTCTGCCCCACCGGCCGCTCACGACTACCGAGACCGAATACATGCTTCGTTCCGCCCTGGAGGTGCTTGCCTACTTGCACGGAGCCGGGCTCGCCCATGCCCGTCTGAAGCCCTCGAATCTCCTGGCGGTCCGCGATCAGCTTAAAATTTCAAGCGACACGATTTGCGCGGCGGGAGAAAAATGCCTTAGTCCCGGTGAACCTACGGTCTACGATGCCCCGGAAATCGCCACCGCAGGAGCGTCGCCCGCGGGAGATATCTGGTCGCTCGGCATTACGCTAGTTGAGGCCCTGACTCAGAGAGCCGCCCCCGGTGGCGCTATGCGTCAGGGCGACCCGGCTGTTCCTGAGACCCTTCCGGCGCCCTTCCTCGAGATTGCTCGGCAATGCGTTCGTCTCGATCCCCAACGACGATGGGCCGTGTCGGACATTGCAGCGCGATTACTGCCGCCGCCTGCGCCGCCACCGAAGCCGCGTATCCGATTCGGATATGTCGGCACGGCTGTGATCGTTTTGGCGCTCGCTGCGCTGCTGGCAGCACCGAAGTTATTGCGTCGCAACCCCGCGGAAACCCCGGCCCAACCTCCTGCCCAGTTAAAGAGTCCTGAACCTCCGCCGTCGGATCAGCCCGCGGCAAACGCGCCGGCAACCAGGCCGCAGGAAGAAGCGAGCCCGTCCACCCGAGCCGCGAAGAAGATCCCGCCCTCTCCGGCCGTTGTGCCGCCACCGGCGCAGCCTATTCCTACACGGTCCAACAACGCGCGCGGCGCGGTTGCTGAGAAGGTGATGCCTTCGGTCTCCCACAGATCGCTCAACACCATCACGGGCAAGGTGCGGGTTGCGGTGCGACTCGCGGTTGATAAGTCAGGGCACGTTGAACACGCAACTCTCAGCTCACCAGGGCCAAGCAGATATTTTGCCGACGTTGCTTTGTCTGCGGCCCGCCGCTGGACCTTCGAACCTCCACGAGTAGCGGGCGACGCCGTCGCCAGCCAATGGATCGTTCACTTCGCATTTGGAAGAGAAGGAGTAGAGGCGAAACCAGACCAGGTCTCGCCTTGAGCAGCACGCGGTTAGGTCTACTTATTTCGAACAAGCTAGGGGAGATGTGGTGGAGCGACGCGTCCTCGCACGTCCGGCGGGCGTCCTCGCCCGCCTCTCCACTTCCGTTACTGCTGCGCTTCGGGCGGTGGCGGCTGATGCTGTGACTGAATCATTTGCCTGCGCGTTTCGTACAGATTCTGTAACACCTGCTGAGGCGTTCTTTCGCCTGTGTTATTGGTCCCCCGCGCCGGTTCGTTCGGCGGTGGAGTCGTTTCCGCGCCTGTACTTTCCGAATTCGCGCTGCCGCTCGCCGGATTCGTGACTGCAGCCTCGACCGCAGGTGCTGCGGGCGTGAGTGTTTCTATCGCTGCCGCGGCGATCCCTGCCTGCTGCGCTTCGAGTGCAGCTTGCTGAGCCTGCTGTTGCTCCAGCATTTCCTGGTACGGCTGCATGATCGCTGCCTGCAGCGCTGTGCGCGGCTGAACCGTCCCGCGCGTAGCAGAAGCAGCCATGGCCCCGCCGACGCTCCCCTCGGGGCGATCTGTTTTCGCGGTCAGAATGACGTGCGCGACAGCATTGGGATTTGTTTCCGTTCCCACCATCACGTAATTGAAATGAGAGCCGTTCAAGAGCGCAGTCATCACGTCGCGCGCGGACGCCGGACCTAGCTGGCTCACCACCCGCTCATTCGCTCCCTCAGGAATATCGATCGACGCGCCCGTCTTCGCCGAGATGGCACGCAGGATATCGCCCAACGTCGAGTTCTTGGCGGTCACCGACAGCTTCCCATCGATATACGTGACCAGCGGCGCAGCCGCCGGTCTTTGCTCCGGCGTTAGTGGGAGTGTTTCTGTAGCTGCAGACGGACTGCTGGCCGCAGTTACCTGCACGCCGTCTCCTGTGACACAGGCGATGGGAGATCCTTGCGCAGGCGCCGCCCCATCCGCAGCACACGGCGTCCCCTGAGCCATGGACAGAATGCTGGTTAGGCAGAGGCAAACAGACAATGCGAGAGACTTCGGGCCTAAATTCATAATTGCCTTTCCGGGAAAGTCCGGCAATCTCTGCGTCCGTCGGAGGGGGGAACAGCGACTTTCGCAGGGTGGGGAGGAAACGATGGTACTACGACCTTCGCTACCGGAGCAACATCAAAACGGCCCTCAGAGGCGCCTTCACTATTTTGCCAAATCAGCGACAAACCCTGCCCTCCAAGTGACTTACAGCTGAGAGCAAGACGAATGCCAATCGTCTACCTGCGCGGTCGATGCCCCTATTCGTCCGGCGTTTCGGCATCCTTCGGCAGCGGTCCCTCAATTGGTTTCCGCGGAAACGTGCCATCTCGCATGGCCGCGTTGTAGACGAACGTGGCCACGATCACCGCCGCCTGCTTTAGATCATCCGCCTGCAGGCGGTCGTAAACGTCCATGTTTGAGTGATGTGTGCGCGTGTCGTAGTCCAGCGGATCCTGAATGAACTGGAAGCCGGGGATGCCGACCGCATCGAATGACAGGTGATCTGTGCCGCCCGTATTTCGCATGGTCAGCGTCGTCATCCCGAGGTCCTTAAAAGGCTCCATCCAGGCTTCGAAGATCGGCCCCACCGCCGCATTTTCCTGCAGATAAACACCACGCAATTTCCCACTTCCGTTGTCCACATTGAAGTACACAGAAACCTTCGCTTGCTCCGGCTTGACGGTGACGGGGCCGGCTTCCCGCCGGCGCAGCGTCGGCATTCCTTTCATATCGGGAGTGTCCATCGGGGGCCGCGATCCGAAATGCTGCTGCACATAAAATTGTGAGCCCAGAAGCCCCTGTTCCTCGCCCGTCCATAGCCCGATCCGGATGGTCCGCCGTGGTTTGACGCCGACCGCTTTCAGGATGCGCATGGCTTCCATCATCACGACCGAGCCCGCGCCGTTGTCGGTCGCACCCGTGCCTGAATGCCATGAGTCCAGATGTGCGCCAACCATCACCAGTTCGTCTTTTTTGTCGGAGCCCGGAATCTCAGCGATGGTGTTGTACTGCATCGGATCGTCGTCGTAAAAAGTATTGGCGACGTTAAGCTCCAGCTCGACGTCTTTCTTGTGCTCAAGCAATCGCGCGATGCGGTCCCATTGCTCTAATGCCACCGTGACGGCCGGAAAGGTCGACGTCTCTCCCGTCTTCCATAACCCGCCCTGCACGAAAACCGTTCCACCTCCAAACGAGCCAATGCCATGGTCGATGACTGCCAGCACCTTTTCCTCGGCGAGAAATTTATTCAGCTCCTTCTGGAAAGCAATGCGCTTACGGTATTCACGCACGCGCAGTTCTGCTTTCTCATTCGGGAGCTGATACTGCCCGACATCTGCCAGTTCCTTGTCGCTGAGTCTCTCGAACATCGGCTGCGCAACCGTCTTCACTTCCGGATCGGGACCAAGCAAGGCAATCAGGCCCGCCAGCTTTCCATGGTATTTCTCGAAGTCTTTCTTGTCGTCGATTTTCACGCGAATGCATTTGCCTTTCATCACTCCGTTTGTGCCCGGAGTCCAGGCTTTGGCGTAGGCAATGAGAGGCGCAACATCCGGCGACAACATCCGCACGCTGACGAAATCATTCGCCCAACCTCTTCCGAATGGTCCCCACGATTCCAAATGCGCATTCACCAAGCCGAAAGACGTCAACTGATCGCGCGTCCACTCGTTCGCGCGCTTTGCGTTGGGTGATCCCGTCAAGCGCGGCCCGATCCCATCCATCAACCCGCTGGCCAGTTCCATCACCTTGGAATTACGAAAGCCCTCATAGCGGATCCGGCTAACCATCCCCAGATCGACTTTCTCCTGCGACCAGCAGGGCAGTATCAGAATTACGTTGAGGACGAGCCAGAGTGAGTACGACGAGACTTTCTTCATTCCACACTCCACTTTCGGTGAAAAAACGAACGATCATACTACGCGAATGCCGATCTTGATGCGGGGTAGCGCCGGCATCTTGCCGGCATGTTTGCGGCGCCAAAATGGCGGACGAGATGTCTGCCGTGAAGCCGGCGAGACGCCGGCGCTACCCCGCCAGAGCGCCGGGGATTTTTCTGCGACTCCCGTTACACAACACTAGCTTTCAGGCACCGGCGGACAACCAGGAAATTCCTTCACAAATGTGTTGCCCATGTATTGCAGATCGTTGATGCCGATCTCGCTACTGTAGAACGCGTCCGTGGTAAGCCGGCGCAGAAACGCGAAGAACTCCACTCCCTGGCTCAAACTCGCGTCCGTCAGCGCGTTCTTGCGGTATGCGATCAGGTCCAGGAACTCTTTCTGTTGCGGCGCGCTGCAAGCGAGGTATGGATGAGCGTAGCGGTCCATGCATTGTCCATCCAGCCACATCAGCCCTCCGCCTAGCGCGAGCTGGTAATCCTTGTTCTCGCTGGTAATCAAATCAATGAATTCAGGAGCGCCCGCTTGCACCGCTCCCCCCGACTGTTCATCGGCAGGCAGGATGGCATCGCAGAGCGCACTCAGGGTCGCATATTGATGAGCGGAGAAGAATTTCGGCCGGTACTTGCCCGCAGCGGAATGAGCTTTCTCCTGCTTCACCATGTGGTGGACCTGCTCGGCCGCCTGCAGCGGGATCAATTGCAGCACGGATCCGCCCACTGCTCCCATCGCCAAGGTTCGCAACACATCGCGGCGGCTCACAGAATTCCTGGACATAATGATCGCTCTCCCAGGTCTCAGGTCTCAGGTGTCAGGATAAAGTTTCGAGTTTCGAGTTTCAGGTTTCGAGTTTGGGCGTTTTGGTCTCGAGCCTCAAATCTCGCCCTTACGTTTCGTAAATTCTTGTTTGCCCTGACACTGAGACCTGACACCTGCCACTCAAACAAACGCTCACACGTTCCCCTTCTTGGCCTCATCCAGCAAGTATTCCGACGCGCGCCAGGAGAGTGCCATGATCGTCAGCGTCGGGTTCTTATCGGGATTGCTCACAAAGCCCGCGCCATCGGTGACGAACAGATTCCTCACATCGTGCGCCTGGCAGTAACCATTCAATACGGAACTCTTGCTATCGATCCCCATGCGCGCCGTACCCAATTCGTGAATGATCACTCCTCCATCGGCAATTCCGTGGGGGTTCGGTCCGTCCGGGAGTGTCTTCGTGGTGTACGTTCCTCCAGCGGCTTCCACGATCGCGCGAAAGGTTTCCTGCATATCCTTCGCCATCTTGATCTCGTGGTCGCTCCACTTGAAGTGGAAGCGCAGCACCGGAATGCCCCACTGGTCTACCGTGGCCGGATCAATCTCGCAAAAACTATCCGGGTTCGGAATCATCTCGCCCCGTCCGGAAAAGCCCAGGTACGTCCCGTATTCCTTCCGTAAACGCTGCTTCAGACCCACGCCATAGCCTTCGCCGTTATCGCAGCTTTCGTGAAACATGCGCACGCCCGGCATGTGCCGTCCGCCCCATAACTCGATGTGGTAACCGCGCGGGAAATCGTTCTGGCGATCGAATTTCCACCAGGGAACATACATGTGCATTCCTCCCACCCCATCGTGATTGTGAGGAGGAACCTTCTCCATCTGAGGAAAGTAACCGCCGCCGTCACTGCCTACCGAGTCCGTGAGGTAATGTCCGACCACGCCGGACGAATTCGCCAGTCCATCGGGAAATTGACTCGACTTCGAGTTCAGGAGCAAGCGTGCCGACTCGCACGCGCTCGCCGCCAGCATTACGGCCTTCGCCTCTATCCGCTTTTCCGTGCGCGTCTTTTTGTCGATGTACGAGACGCCGGTGGCCTTGCCATCCTTCCCTACCAGAACTTCGCGGGCCATCGCATGCGTGATGAGCGTGAATCGTCCGGTGTCTTGCGCCGGAGGAATCATGACCTGGCTCGAGCTGAAGTTAGAGGCCGTCTTGCATCCGCGGTCGCATTGCCCGCAGTAATGGCATGCGGGACGGCCGTTCATTGCCCGTGTGATCACAGCCAGGCGCGCAGGAATGCACGGAATGCCCAGCTTGTCGCAGTACTTCTTCACCAAAACTTCATTGCATCGTGGCCTGGGCGGCGGTTGAAAGATGCCGTCCGGCGCGCTCGGAAAATTCTCCTTCGTCCCGAACACCCCGATGTAGGATTCGACTTTGTCGTAGTAAGGGGCAAGATCGTCGTAAGTGATCGGCCAATCATCTCCCAACCCGTCGTGCGATTTAGCCCGAAAATCGACCGGAGCAAAGCGCAACGCGATTCGACCCCAATGGTTGGTGCGTCCGCCCACGATGCGCGAGCGATACCAGCGAAAGGTCGAGCCGGCCGCAGCGGTATAGGGCTCGCCTTCAATCGTCCACGCTCCCGTGGGTGCGATGAATTCGTTCTCGAGACTGTTGCCCAACTCCAAAGCATGTCCGCCGACGCCGCCTCCGCGATGCGGTAACTCGTACGGCCACACGTGCTCTTTGAAGTCTTCACTCGGATCGAGGGCTGGGCCCGCTTCCAGCATTACGACGCTCAGGCCGCCTTCGGTAAGCACCTTCGCCGCAGTCCCACCGGCAGCTCCTGATCCTACGATGCATACGTCGTAAATCTTCGGCGAGCGACTGACTTGCGCCATGCGCACGATCTCCACGCGGTGAAGTGAGCGGAAACTCGCGATTATAGCTCATAAAAGTAGAGCGCTTTTTTGAAGTAGCACATTGCGCTTAGAATGACCCCGTGGCCAATCCCCTCAACGTAGGTCTCATCGGTTTCGGTCTTGCGGGCCGGGTGTTTCACGCGCCCCTGATCCAGGCGAATCCAGACTTGCGCCTCACGCACATTGTCCAGCGTCACGGCAATGAAGCCGAGAAGAAATATCCGCAAGCCAAGCTGCTGCGCAATGCGGATGAAGTGTTTACGGAAAAGAGCATCGACCTGGTTGTGGTTGCCACGCCCAACAGCAGCCATTTCGAACTTGCCGCGAAGGCCCTGCGAGCGGGCAAGCACGTGGTGGTCGACAAACCGTTCACGATCACGTCGGCCGACGCGGACGAACTCATTGCGTTGTCGCACAAGATGGGACGTCTGCTCAGCGTATTCCAGAATCGCCGATGGGACGGCGATTTCCTGACGGTGCGGCAGATCCTCGAGCAGAAGCGTCTGGGACGTCTCGCCGAATACGAGAGCCGCTTCGACCGCTTCCGTCCGGCGCTGAAGCCGGGAGCGTGGCGCGAGGAAGCGATCCCCGGCTCCGGCGTGTTGTTCGATCTGGGCGCGCACCTCATCGACCAGTCGATCGTCCTCTTCGGGCGACCGCAGGGAATCTTCGCGGATCTGCGCTCGCAGCGCGACCAATCGGTTGCAGTGGACAGCTTCGAAGTGCATCTCGCATACCCGGCGCTCAAGGTGACATTGAAAGCCGGCTCGTTAGTTTGCGAGCCGAGCCCCCGATTCACGCTTTATGGCACGCAAGGCAGCTACCTGAAGTTTGGCCTCGACCCCCAGGAAGAAGCCCTGAAGCAGGGAGCCTCGCCCGCACAACCACACTGGGGCATCGAACCCAAAGAGGCCTGGGGCACCCTGACGAATTGCAACGCCCATCTCGCGCGCGAAAAGCATCCGACGCTCGCTGGCTGCTATCCCGAGTACTACAAAAATATCTATGGCGCCATCACGGGAATCAAAGAACTCGCTGTTAAGCCCGAAGAAGCAAGGGAAATCATCCGCCTGATCGAGCTGGCCGAACAAAGTGCAAGAGAGAAGCGCGTGGTGCCCGTGAACTGAACGACGGAGCAGACGTCTCATGCCAGGAGGTAGAGGCTGCACCTGACCCCTGCGACCTAGGTCGTCCCGAGCAATTCCGCCCGCACATTCTTCAAGACATACGCGGCCCGCTCCACGCCCACCTCACCCGACAGAATCGGATCTTCGTTCTCAATGCTGAGAATGCCGTCGTAGTCGACGTCCATGTAAGCCTGCAGAATCGCCTTCCACTGGCTCGCGCTGTGCCCGTAGCCGACGACCCGGAACGTTTCCGACGCCTGCGGCAGTTCCTCGGTCGTAAACGCAAAGTTCAACACGCCGAATCGATCCTTGTTTTCTGGAAAGAACACTGTGTCCTTCATGTGCGCATGAAACAACGCTCCGTTCTTTCCCAGCAGATGGATGACCTCGACCGGATCGCATCCTTGCCAGAAGAGGTGACTCAAGTCGCAGTTCGCGCCAATCTCCTCGCCCACGGCTTCGCGCAGCTGCAGGAGGGTCTTCGGGTTGTACACCACGAAGTTCGGGTGCATCTCAAAAGCTAGTTTCTTGATGCCATGCTCGCGGGCAAACTTGGCCGCTCCTTTCCAGTAGGGAACGACCCTCTCCTTCCATTGCCAATCGATCATCTCGCGGTACTCGGGCGGCCACCGGTACGTCACCCAGTTGGGCATCGTGTCGGAGGGCGAGCCACCAGGACAACCCGAGAACCCGACAATGACGGGCACCTCCATGCGTTCTGCCAGCAGAACTGTGTTGCGGAACGATTCGACATCTTTCGCCGCATGTTTCGGATCCGGATGAATCGGATTTCCATGACAGCTGAAGGTCGCGACCCGAAGGTTGTGGTCTTCGAACTTCTTCTTCCAGGCTTTCGCTTTGGCCGGATCCGCGAGCAGTTCGGCCACCGGACAATGGTTGGTTCCCGGGTAGCCGCCCGTGCCGATCTCCATCGCCTCCAGCCCCAGTGCCGACACTTTGTCGAGCATCTCGTCCAGCGAAAGCTTTTCGTACACGGGATCAAACACGCCGATCGGGATCTTCTTTCGCCGTTGCGGCTGTTCAGGGGAAAGCACTGAACCAGAGGAGGGTTGAGGTAGCGTCATTGTCTCGGAGCTACCGCCTGCCAAAACACCGGCCATAGTCGCGCCCGCGGCGCCCAGAAACCCACGACGGCTGACTGAGGAAATCTCAGCCATGGCAACCCTCCTTAAAAGAGCCTTCGCAATCTGCTGGATCATTCCAACCGGCTGCTCAGGGAATCCTGCGATTATAACGAGCGCCCTGCTTCGCCCGGCAGCCCCATGAAATACGGCGGAGCTGTGGATGTTTATTGTTGTTCCAAGCCTTGACTTTCGTAACCAGCAAGGGCACAATTCGGACGCTCTCTTGGGCGGAGAAATCCGTTCAAATGAGGCTTCCGGCGGGCGTTTCGGCCACGGTCCGCGTCGATTCCGTGAACGATCCGAAACCCACCCACTGACATTCAGTTGTTTGCGCGGGTTCTTGGGTCCCCCCTCCACAAGAGTCCACGGAAGTCCGTTCCATCTAGTCGTACCGGTTCACAGGCCCCACATTTCCAAGGCTAGGACTCTGGATCAGGAGGAAAGAATTATGGACTTCAGTTTCTCGTTTTCCGCTCGCGAGAATCGCTCCCCGAAAACTCTGAATGCCACGACCCGCGCATTCCGCACGATTGTGCTTGCCGGATTGGTGGCGATTTTCGCAACGCTGCCGCTGCTCGCGCAGAGCCCGTCGTATCCCGACTTCAGTTCGACCGCGGGTCTGGTTTTGAAAGGCAATGCTGCGCGGGTGAATAGCAACGTGCTGCGTCTGAACCCAGCGCTCACCGGCCAGGCAGGCTCGGCCTGGTTTAACACCTTGCAGCCTGTCAGCGAAGGTTTCTCCACCACATTCACGTTTCAGATCACTCCACCGAGTGCGACCAGTGAGTTGCCCTCCCCAGCCGACGGCTTCGCGTTTGTGATTCAGAACTCAGGTGCCGGAACCGCAGCCCTGGGTCAATCAGGCGGCGCCATGGGCTATGGCGGCGCGATTCCCGTAAACGCCGATTTCCCGGGCATCGACAATAGCGTGGCCATCGAGTTCGATACGTTTGCCAATGATCCCTGGGATTTAAACCAGGGCGTCGCACCGGCGAACCACGTCGCCGTACAAAGTTGCGGCCCCAATCCCAACACCGTCGATCACACCGCGACCTACGGAGATGGCTTTCCCTGCAAGTTTGGAATCGCAACCGCGCCCATAACCTTGGCAGACGGCGCCGTGCACACTGTCACCATCGAATACAATCCGCCCGCAGTAAACCCGCAAGCAGTGACCGCGCAAGCCTGTACGACATGCCCTCCGGCCCCCGGTCTACAGGTCACTATTGATGGCCACCCTGTATTCGAGGTGCCCGTCTCGATAGACCTGAGCGGTATCCTCAATCTCGCCTCGACAGGGGAGGGCTCTCCATTCGACAGCGCCTACGTGGGCTTTACGGGAGCTACCGGCTCGTTGGTGGAGAACAACGACATTCTGAGTTGGACTTTTACTTCGCACGGCAGCCAGACCATCACCATAAACAACCTGCCGGCCAACACCTTCACCACGTTTAATTTCGGCAGCTATCTCTACAAGGTGCGGCCGAATGTGCCCGTTGCTACCCTTGCCGTGACCGAAGTTCCGACCGACCCGGGCACGTTCAATGCCGGACCGAATTTCCAGACCGCGAGTTGCATCATTTACGACCACACCGGCAACCAGTGCATCGAGTTCCATGCTGACTGTACGGGCGCGACCTGCGCCAATGTGAGCTATGACGTCGTCACCAGTTACGACGTGCCGTCGTCAGAATCATCCATCCAGGGCCCAGGATTCCTGAAGGCGGAGGTCCCGGCATGCAGTCCGGGCGTCACCTTTACCGAGAACATCATCACGGCGTTCTTCCAGACGCGCACCGATCCCACGACGAAAGGTTCAAGTAAGCCAACGTTCTCCTGCTTCGTGGCGGTGCAGAACGTGACCTATCCTCCTGCCGACGTGGACATCGTCAACCTGGCCAAGTCCCAAGTTGCCACCGGAAGCAATCTGACCTACATCATTCCGGTGCTAAACTTTGGTCCAGCGTCCGCTCAAGCAGTGTCGCTCACTGATGCCATCCCTATGGGCACGAAACTTGTGAGTGTGGGAGTGTGCTCGTTCGCCAGTGGGTGCTCGGCCAACCAATGTACTGTAAGCGGCGGAGTGGTCAGTTGCGGGGTGGGAACGCTAGATCCGTTCTCCCTACGGTTCATGGTCATGGTGGTTAAAGTGACGGCGCCCGCAGGCAGCACGATCACGGATACCGCCACATCGTTCACTGCCAGCCCTGACCCGAGGCCAGCCGATAACGTTGCCACGGTGACAACGTTGGTCACAAACAAGAGGTAAAAGACACCAAGGGGGAGTGCTATCTTTCAGGCAGCACTCCCTTGTTCTGTCTCTAAACAGAATCCACGGACAGATCCATCCAGGCCGGATTCTGCGTCTCAACGGACGCGACCGGGCTATCCCGGGCTGAATCTGAAATTGATTCCCATTTTCTTAAAGCTTAGTTTTGCGCCAGGGAGCGTCAGGATCGCTTGCCGGGACTCGGAATGGACTTTGACATCACCTTGCCCTCGGATTGCGCTTATAAGCGTTCTAAACGCAATTGGCGGGCATTCTGAGAGGTGTTGCCGGGGTGTTTTTCGATCGCGCGAGCGTCTTCCGCGGGCATTTGATTGATTATCTTAAAGATAACATAATGAAAGCAGAAGAGTTGCCTGCTGTTTGCCGACTGTTCGGCAGTTCACTGCGAGTTTACTGGGGCAGATCACCGGGGGACGCTCGCTGAACCCCGGAGAAGGTGGAGGCGGGCGAGGACGCCCGTCACTCCACTTTGGGCGGCCATGCGTTTTAGGGTGCCTTCTTACTTACCCTGCGACCATCGATTCGCTTCGTTGTACATCGCGCTCAGATCGGAGCGCTGCAGCACCTTCTCCGCGCCTTTTTCCTTCGAGATCGCATCCAGGATGCGCACGGCCTGACGATATTGGTCCTGCGCGTCAGCGGTATTCCCGGACAGCCGAAGCATGGTTGCCTGCAGATAATGAGCCTTGGCCGACACGGGCTGTAATCCCAGTTTGTCCGAGCGGAGCAGCAGTTTCTCCAATTCCGGCTTCGCGTGCGCGTAGTCTTTGACCTGGATCATTGCTTCCGCCAGCGAGAGTGAACACTGCGCGGCGATGTACTTCAGCCCTAAACTTTCAGCCTTCTGCGCCAGAGGCTGCAGTTTGGCGATGGCCTCTTTGCCGTGCCCTTCCTGCACTGCGACTCTGGCCAAGGCCAGCCCAGCAAGAAGTTTCTTGTCGGTTTCAGTGCTGTGCCCGGCGGCCTGCACGCCACGTTCGTAAAAGCCGCGGGCAGATTTCAAATCGCCTCGATAGAATGATGCGTCGCCCATAAAGCCCAGGGTCTGAGCCACCATGCCATCGTTCTTCAGTTCCCTCGACAGGCTGAGCGCGTCATCCAAATACTTTTGAGACTCATCGCCGCGTCCGGACTCAATCAGAATATCTCCGTAGCCACCTAAAATCTCCGCCATCCAGAAAGTTCTGTCTTTCAGGTCGACGAACGTCTTCAAGACCTCTTCTTTCGATTTGAGGGCCGCACCGAAACGGCCTTGATGCTGGAAGAGCGTTCCCAGACTGTACGACTCAATCGCGGCTCCGCGCGGATCGCCGATGCTTCGCCGGAGATCCAGGGCCCGTAAGTATTGCGTGACGGCCTGATCATACTGGCCCATCTTGACCCAGGTTTCCGCGATGTTGTGCACGCTCTCCACGATGTCTTCGGGAACTTTCGATTTCTCGCGCAGCTGCAGGGCCTGCTGGAAGTACGTGAGCGCGTCCTCGTACTCGCCCTTGGCGAAACGCGCGTTACCAATGTTGTTCAGACAAATCGCCTGCATGCTCTCGTCGCCGACATCGCGCTCGATTTGCAGCGACTCTTTGTAGAACTCGAGAGCCTTATCGTGATCGCCCTGGTCATCGTACAAATTTCCCAAATCCAGCAGCGTGCCGCCGACTCCACGTTTGTCACCGATCTCACGCCGGATCTGGAGAGCTTCCATATAGCTCGCCAATGCGCCTTTGGTATTACCCAGTTGAATCTGGAGCTTGGCGCTCTCGTTCAAGCTCACTGCCGTGCCGCGCTTCTGTCCGATGCGGCGCCGGATGGTCAGCGCATCCTGAAAATTCCGCAACGCCTCGTCCGGCTTGTTGAGCAGGTTGTAAGCAACCCCGATGGCGTGCAACGCCGCCGCTTGCTGCTCCTGATTATCGGTTTGAATCGCCACGCTGCGGGCGCGCTCAAAGTACTCCAGGGCGTGCTGAGGATTGCCGCCCATGACTTCCACCCGTCCCAATGCCAGGTGCGCCTCGATGGACTGGGGGTCGCGTTGCAGCACGATGGAATAATGATCCTTGGCTTTGTCCAGGACGCTGGTGGACTCGTACAGGCTGCCCAGCGTGAGTTGCACATCCAAGTCTTCCGGCGACCCCTTCACCAGTTCCTCGTAGTATTGGATCGCCTGCGGAGTATCGTGAGTGACGCGCGCCCGGTTGGCCAGGATCAGGTAGCGCTCTCTGGCCGGCAACTTGTCACTGAAGTCGACCGCTTTCCGGGACGACTGATCGGCGTCGTTGTCATACCCCAATGCGCCTTGAGCTTCGCTGAGCTTCGAATAGGCAAGAGCAAACTGCCCATCTTCGGTTGTGGCAGATTGAAGCAGCTTGATTGCCTCCAGGTTCTTGCCTTGCCGCATCAACTGCACGCCCTGGTTGTAGTCGCGCAGGGCTTCGATCGAACTGCTCGAGGGCTTGAACGCTTGCGCTTGCAGTTCCTTGACGAGATCGGTAGAGAGCGCCAGATTCTTGCGGATCGAGTCGGCCAGGGTATCGATCGCCCCCGGCAAGCCCTTTTCGCTAGTCTCGGCTTTGACCGCGGTCGTCTGGCCGCTCTTGAGGCTCTGGATATTCGCGTCGATCCGGATCTGGTCCCCGAACTTCGCGTACTGCCCCCAGATGATGGTGTCCGCGTTGCTGGACTCAGCCACGCGGCGCAGGATGGTCGGATCGACCACCGTATCTGTACCGATGCGCAAATCGTGCAATACCTGGTGCAGTCGGTCGGGCGAGACGGAACGCAAGTGGGCCGACTGGCCTACGTCTGTACTCAACATGTCGGCGAGGGTAGGCCCGTACCAGTCGAGCGATGAGTCTTGCGTCGCATTCCGAAACGGCAAAATCGCCAGGGCCACTTCAGGATTGGCCAGGGCGGTTGTCTTGTGGCTCGGGCGAAACTTGTCTCGGAACAGAAAGCCCACGACTGCCAGGACGAGGATCGCCGCAATGCCACCGAGCCATTGCCACGGAATCGTCTGACCCCACGGCCTGACACTTGGAAACGCAATGGCTCCCGCAGCGCGCTTGCCTTGCCATGCTTCCAGTTCAGCCAGCAGTTCTTTCGCGGTCTGGTATCTGTCGGCCGGTTCGCGCTCCAGACACTTGCTCACAATATTGGTGAGTGACTGCGGGATCGTGCTGTCGTGGTCTGAAATTGGCTTCGCCCGTTCCTGCGTCCTTCGGATCAGGCTCGCCAGTGCGCTATCGGCACGGTAGGGCATCACCCCGGTGAGCAGTTCGTAAAAAATCAATCCCGCGCTGAAAATATCTGATCGCTGATCCAGTTCTTTGGCCAGCGCCTGCTCGGGAGACATGTATTCCATCGTTCCGACCAGCGCTCCCGTCTGCGTCATGCCATCGCCCTGCAGCGTGCGCGCCAGCCCGAAATCCATGACCAGGATTCTTCCCGCCTTCTCGCGCATCACGTTTTGCGGTTTCAGGTCCCGATGGATAACGTCCACCTGGTGGGCTGCATCCAGCGCCAGGCAGACTTGTTCCATGATGTGGACAGCTTCTTCCGGGGGAAACTTTTTGCGCTCGTGGATGAGGCTGCGCAGATCCTCACCCTCGATGAATTCCATGGTGATGAACTTCACGCCATCACCTTCGCCCAGGTCATAGATGCGAATCACGTTGCGATGTGTGACCCGCTGCGAGAGCAGGAGCTCTTTCTTGAAGCGCTCGATGATCGCGGGATGCTTGGCTAATTCCGGGCGGATGACCTTGAGAGCCACCATGCGATCGAGCTCGAGGTCCCTGGCTTTGTAGACCGCTCCCATACCGCCCTCGCCGAGCGTGTCGAGGATCTCGTATCGACCCGCAAGGATCGCCCCGGACTCCAACACGGGCTGCTGGTTGCGCAGTGCGGAGATGGGCGTTGGGGTCCGCGGAGTCCCTTCGGCAACCGTAGGTAAATCGGAGGAAGAAAACTTTGACAGCGCGATCGTGGGTGCATCCTGAGCGGAGGAACCTGGAGCCAAAGTCGGTGCATCCGAAGGCGGCGGCAGCCCGGAAGGAGACGTTCCGGGCGCGCTGGAGGGCGAACGGACAGCCGCTCCCGCATCGGCCTTCGCTGGCGATTTGCGTTCACCCTGGAATCGGCCCTGTTCTGCCATGGATGCCTATGTTGGTAAAGGGAACCTGGAATTTCTCGCACAGGGGGAATCTGGGCAACTGACCCTCGCTCAGCGCCCACGCGAGAAGTAAAAGTATATACCGGGCCAGAAGGCGTGTCAGCGCACTCGAAGGGCCAAAGGATACCATCCGGGCTCCCCCGGATTTCGCGCTGCAAGCAACAGCTATGTCCGCACCTACCCTCATCCCAACTTATGGTGCACGAGAGCCCCCCTCGCGTTTCACCCCACCGATAAATTTTTATCCACAGCCCCGAACCAGTGCGGTCACTTCTTCGCTCGAGCAGTGTGCATTTACCTTTCTCGAACACTCGCTAAGGCTTGGAGACATCCGCGCAATGTACTTAGGTTGGGTCACAGCTAAAAACGCTCAGTTTCTCTCCCTGCAAAGCGCCGTCTTCTGCGCGGAATGCGAGTTAATCAGCGAAAACACCACGCCCTACTGTCTGGCCTGCGGGAGCAAAGCCATGCTGAGCCTCTCGCGTGTCCTTGGTGGCTCCTTGCGCGGGAAAGAGACGGCGCACGTGATTCAGGATGCTGAACTCGACCGCCTGGTTCGCGACCTGCTTCGTACCGTGCCCGACCCAGTTGCCTACGCGGAAAAGAAACCCGCTGCCTCCGTCGCCATGAACGCTGGGAGACATCATCTGCGGACTGTGGGCATGTCGGAAGCTTCGCGCTTGCGCGGCGAAGCCCCCGAAACCGAACCTGAGATTCATCCCGCTGAGCTCAATCTGGAGCCCGGCATCAATATCATTGCCGAGCGCGCCCAGTCTTTGACGGGTGCGACCGGAGCGGCCATCGCTCTGCGCAACGGAAGCGAGATCGTGTGCCGTGCGCGCACGGGCCGCACTGCTCCCGACCTTGGTGTCCATTTGCAGACCGACTCGGGCCTTTCCGCCGAATGCGTGCGCACCGGCGAGATCCTGCTCTGCCACGACGCCGAAACCAATCCGCGGGTCGACCTCGCCAGTTCGCGCCGGCTGGGTGCGCGCTCCATCCTGGTTGCACCACTGCGCCACTATCGCCGCACCCTGGGGGTTTTTGAAGTTCTCTCCGCTACCCCTTATGCATTTGACCATCGCGACGTGGCGACTATGCAATTGCTTTCGAGCGTGATGGTGGCCGCTATGACGCGCCTGTCCTCCATGCGTCCGCTGCGGCAAAAATGGCCCGCGTAGAAGGGTAGCCCGCGATGTAGCGCCGGCATCCTGCCGGCATCGGGTTCTTGCGCGAAAGCGCCGATCGAACGCCCGCCCGAAAGCCGGCGAGACGGGGGCGCTACCCCGAGCGGAGGCCACCGTCGCTTGCCCAGTCATGTCCTTCCGATTGCACTCAGAAACACTTTTATTCTGCCCGGATCGGGGTAATATTAAGTTTCCGTTCCGATATGGATCCTCTAGGGCCTCAGACCGCGACTTCTGACCGCATTCTGAAATCCACCCCGCCCAGACGTCGTCGCACCATTCGTCACCGCGTGCACACTCCCGCCTATGCAAGCCTCAACGGCAACTCTGACGACATGGTGCTCGATCTCAGCGAAATCCTCGATATCAGCGAACGGGGGGCCGCGATCCAGACCTCGTCGCCCTGGGACCTCAGCCGCGACGTGAATCTTTGCCTGGATCTTTCGGAAACAAAGACTTATCTGCATACCACGGGGCACGTTGTGTGGGCCGACAAAACAGGGCGAATCGGGGTCTCATTTCCCGAGTTGCCGGAGGACTCACGCCGCAAACTCAAAGAGTGGCTGTTTCTGAATGCGATGGTGGGCGCGGCCAATTACGCTGCCCTCCACGGGGATCTGGATCCGGAACCCGCAAGACCTTCCAAAGCCCGCATGCAACCCACGCTGAAGTCCGAAGACGATTCTCGCGCTGATTACACGACTACGCTGGTGGCATTGGCAGCTGTTCAGCGGGAGGTGGAGGCGCAAGGAAATCTCGCCTCCGCTCTGCGCCTGATTGCGCAACGCTCCCAGGCATTCACCCGCGCCAACGGCTGCGCGATCGCGCTGTCCGAGAATGGGGAGATGGTCTGCCGGGCCAGTTCCGGAGATGCTCCTCCGGTGGGCGCGAAACTGGAGGTCGGTTCCGGTTTTTCCGGATATTGCGTGCGCACCGGTTTTCTTCAACGCTGCGACGATGCCGAAATCGATACCCGCGTCGATCGCGAAAGCTGCCGGCTACTTGGGATCCGGTCCATGATTGCCGTACCCATCCGCGTGGGCGAGCCCGTCGTGGGCTTGCTGGAAGTTTTCTCCTCTAAAGCGAACGCCTTTGATGAACGCGACGGCACAATCCTGCAGCGGCTCGCCGATACGACTCTCGCCGCCGTGCAGCGGGATACGCGTCCGCGAGCACCGCAAAACGGAGGGAACGGGAAAGGCAAAGCGCCTGGACGAGCATCTGCAGACACATTCACATTCGCTGCTGCGCCTGCCGATTCTGACCGCGATGCGGAACTCAGCTTCCCGCGTCGCCACCTGCTTTTGCTGGTGGTTGCCGCCTGCTCCATCGTGATGGTCCTGGCCTACCTGCTGACCCCATGGGTAGTGGAGAAGTTGCACCCGGCCGAGCAGGTCATATCCATCGCGCCAGTCGCGCAACCGAACTCTGCGATCAAACCGCACGCGATCATGCCCGAGCCGCGCCTCGGGCTTGATGAGGTTCGCAGGCGTGCCGAACTCGGCGATCCCTACGAGCAAGTTGCGCTCGCCACCCGCTACGCCACCGGGACGGGTATGCTTCAGGACTACTCTGCGGCCTTGCACTGGTTCTTGAAGGCAGCAGAGCAAGGTCATGTGGGGGCGCAAGATACTCTGGGCGCCTATTATTGGCTCGGACACGGCGCTCCCAAGGATGTGACCAAGGCGTACTTCTGGTCTCTTCTGGCAAGGGCCAGCGGCAAGGAGGCCAGCAAAGTTCGCGTGCCGTTTATGACTTCTCAACTGACGCGCGCCCAGGCGCAGGCCATTCAAAAAGCCGCCAACGACTTCTTGAAACAGCATCCGCCCTTGATCAACAGCGAATCAAGCTATTGATCGGGCTGAGCTTCGGGCTACGAGCTACGAGCTCCACCCAAATACCTGGAGAGTCGGGCGTCCCGCCCGACATCCCATTCCTCTTTGAACGGGGTAGCGCCGAGGTCTCCCTGGCTGTACGCGGACATCTCGCCCGGCGTTTTGGCGCGGCAAACATGCCGGCAAGATGCCGGCGCTACGCCGAAACTTAGAACCGCGAGTAAAATACGGGGTAGAGCACTTATGTCCACTCTTCGCGAAGTCGTCGACTCGCGGGCCCGCGAAGGCGACCTGTACGAGCACCTCGAAGGCAACCGCATCCGCTGTTTCGCTTGCGGGCACTGCTGCCCCATTCCAGAAGGCCAGCCGGGTGTTTGCAAAGTTCGCTATAACCGTGGCGGCAAGCTCTACGTGCCCTGGGGATACGTCGGCGGGATTCAATGCGATCCCATCGAGAAGAAGCCCTTCTTTCACGCCTACCCCGGAGCCTTGGCCTACAGTTTCGGCATGCTCGGGTGCGATCTTCACTGCTCGTACTGCCAGAACTGGGTGACGTCGCAGGCCCTTCGCGACCCAAACGCGATTTCCGCGCCGCTCGATGCTTCTCCGCAAGAACTGGTGCGCGATGCGCTTGGTCAGGGCGCCCGGGTTTTGGTGAGCACCTACAACGAGCCGCTCATCACGGCCGAGTGGGCCGTCGCCATCATGAAGGAAGCCAAAGCGGCCGGACTGGTGACCGGCTTTGTCTCCAACGGCAACGGAACTCCCCAGGTGCTCGAATACTTGCGGCCGTGGCTCGATCTCTACAAGGTGGATCTCAAGAGCTTCAATGACCGCCACTATCGCTCGCTGGGTGGACGCCTGCAGCCGATCCTCGACACGATCCGCAGCCTGCATAAAATGCGACTCTGGGTCGAGATCGTCACCCTGCTCATCCCCGGCTTCAATGACTCCAACGAGGAATTGACCGGGCTCGCAGAATTCCTGGCCAGCGTTTCTCCCGACATTCCCTGGCACGTGACCGCCTTTCACAAGGATTACAAGATGACCGACCCCGCGGATACGCGCCCCTCGGACCTTCTGCGGGCGGTGGAGATCGGCAAGCGTGCGGGCTTGCACTACATCTATGCTGGGAATCTACCCGGGCGGGTCGGACAGAACGAGAACACGCGCTGTCACAATTGCGGCACGACGCTGATCAGTCGCTTCGCCTACGAGATCGAAGACTACAAAATCACGGAAGACGGAAAATGCCCAGGCTGCGGCTTTTTGGTGCCCGGCCGTTGGGCAGGGCACTTCGATGGTCAAATTAGCGTCCGGCCTTTCTTGCCACGGCGCGCGTCCAGTTTAGTTACAATCGCAAATCGACGCTGATCTCAATACAATTGCAAGCTTCCATTCGATGCGAAAACTCTGTCTCATCGCGGCGGTGCTGTGCCTGTGGACCGCATGTTCTCCGCGCGATTTTTTGACCCGCCGCCTGGCTTCGGCGCTGATTGCCGGCTCCGATAATTTCACCGCCAGGCAGCAGTTCTGGCTGCGCATCGGCCCAGTCTCCCTCAAGGATTTTTCATCCCCGCAATATGTGGTACTGCAGCATCGCGGTTGGATCGTCGGCTCTCCCACTCCATGTCCTGCCGAAGTCACGCCGCCGCCTTGTTACGAAGTGGCGCTGACTCCTGTGGGTGTAGACACGTTCCACGACCTGATCCACGGAACCGAGTCGGGCAAAGAATATTTCAGCATCCCCACGGCGAGAAGGGAACTCGTATCGATTACTGGGATCAGTAAGGACGGTAATCTCGCGGATGTGGAATTTACCTGGAAATGGGTTCCGCTCAATGAGGTGGGATCCGCGCTGAATGTCGGGGGACTGCTGTATAAATCCACCGTGTCTTTGAAGCACTACGATGATGGCTGGCGCCTGCTGGATGGGAGCACAACGAAAACCAACCAGTCACTTGAGGACGCGCTCAAGAATGCTGACCCTGTGCCGTGAACATGACCGGGGATGCCCCCTGCTTTATTCCGAGGTGGCGAACAGCCAAAAGACAGGTGCAAGCCAGCGTCCATCTGGTGTCGCCGGAGTCATCGAACACTTCTCGACAGATCGAAACAGCAGTGGGGTCCCCTTCGACTACGCTCAGGGCAGGCTTTCGACTACGTTCGGCTGGCGCCTCACTTCGTTCAGGTGACAGAATTAGCAATGGTCGCGAAGAGGAAAAATGTCCGATTTGCATCTTGAGCCGCGCAGATGATATTTCTCTAATCCCATTATCCTATGACCCGATTCCAGGTTTTTCTTCTTGCAGTTGTCCTTGCTTTGGTTGGTTTCGCTTCCGCCGCCGACAAACCAAAAATTACTCTCGACGAGTTCTTCAACTACGTCGACGTCACTTCCGTTCAGATTTCTCCTGACGGCAACTCGGTCGTGATCGCTGCCGATCGCGCTGACTGGGACCGCCAGATATTTCAGACCGATCTCTGGCTGTACCGTGACGATCCGCGCTCGCTGATTCGGCTGACTCAGTCAGGGCATGAATCCAAGCCGCGCTGGTCTCCTGATGGCCGCTGGATCGCCTTTCTCTCGGAGCGGAAATCTCCAGCCGGTAAGGACGCGGATGCCGAAGAGAGTGAAGACAGTAAAGACAACGATAAAGAAGCTGCTCAGGTCTATCTCATTTCTCCAAGCGGCGGTGAGGCATTCCCCATTACCTCCGGCGAAGAAGAAGTCCATTCCTTTGCCTGGTCTCCCGACTCAAAGACGATCTATTTCGCCACGCGCACTCCCTGGAATAAAGCCCAGAAGGACGCTTATAAGGAAATCTGGAAGGATACCGTCCAGTATCGCGCGGCTGAACGTGGGGACAACATCTATAGCCTCGATCTGCAACATGCGCTCGATGTGCATGCTGCGGCGGGCACCCGAAAAACTCCCAAAGCGGAAAAGGAAGAGAACACAACGCTCGCAGCTCGCTCCATCGCAAAAACTCCGTGGCGTGTGCGCCAGCTCGAAGTCGCTCCCGATGGCCGCCGGCTGGCCTTCGCGACGACTTCGGTTTCAGAACGCCAGGAGCGGGTGGAAGAATTTGAAATTTACTCCGCCGATCTCGCGAATCCTTTGCCCGATACTCCTCCCCGCCAGTTAACCCACAATGAAGCCTTCGAACAGGAGCTCGTATGGGCGAAAGACAGCCGCCATCTTTTCTTCGGCGTCGAGCAAGGTTCGGTGGAAGGGAAGTATCGCGATTATCAGGAGCGTCTTTACTGGCTTGATGCAGACACGGGAAACGTGGAGCGCTGGGCTGCCGACTTCCCAGGCTCGGTGGGCGATCACTCGTTGCTCAGTGATGGAGGCGTCGTTGCTGCAGGCCGGGTCGGTACCGAAGTCCAGCTTTATTCGCAGGCGAATCCAAAAGCTGGCTTTGCCAGGCATCCTGGCTGGGCCGGAACCTATGCTCATGTTTCCGGAGCTCGGAATTCCTCACGCCTGGCGTTCGTCTATTCCTCGCTCGACCGCCCCGCAGAGGTCTATATCGCGGACGGAGCCGACAAACTTGAGCAGGCTCGCGCGATCACGTCGTTCAACGAGCTCTTCACCGAGCGGGATCTGCCGCAGGGCAAGCCGTATCAGTGGAAGTCAGACGACGGAACGACGGTCGAAGGCATGTTGATTTATCCACCGGGCAAATTCGAAGCCAAGCATCTGCCCATGCTGACGCTTATCCACGGCGGTCCTGCCGATGCCGACGGAAACCACTTCGAGGCTGACTGGTATCAATGGGATCGTCTGGCCGCCACTGATGGCTGGCTGGTCTTCGAGCCGAACTATCGGGGCTCCACCGGGTATGGCGACAAATTTCTTCTTGGCATCGTTCCTGAAATCGTCTCGCGGCCCGGAAAAGACATCTTGTCTGGAGTGGACGCGCTTGTGAAGGGTGGGATCGCCGATCCTGACCATCTGACCGTCGGCGGCTACAGCTACGGCGGCTACATGACCAACTGGCTCATCACCCAGACCACACGGTTCAAGGCTGCGGTCACGGGAGCCGGCGCCGTCGAGCACGCGGGAAACTGGGGCAACGATGATATGACCGTCGACGATGCCTACTTCCTGGGCGGACGTCCCTGGGAAGCGGCTAAGCGCTATTACGAAGAAGGCGCGCTCTTTCAGATGGACAAAGTCCGCACTCCTACGCACCTGGTTGCCGGCGGAGATGACATTCGCGTCGCCGTCTCCGAAGACTACCTGCTAGACCATGCCCTGCATTCTCTCGGCATTCCGAGTACATTGCTGATTTTCCCCGGAGAAGGGCACCCGCTGGATAAGAATCCATGGCACGGAAAAATTAAGGTGCGCGAAGAATTGAAGTGGCTGCAGAAATACGGAGGAGCGGGCACAGCGGAGTAGCAGGAAAATGGAGCGGCGGGCGTCCCCGCGAGCCACCATAGCGGCTTCAAGTCTTCCATCTAAAGCCGCAAAATCAACGCGGCTTTAAGCCGAGCCCTGATTCGAGCAAAAGCAAAGGCTCGAAATGTGAAGCCCGCAGGTTAAAGCTCGAAGCTCACAGCTCGAAGCTCAAAGCTCGAAGCTCAAAAGCTACTGCCCCGTGCTTGGCCCCACGTTTCCCGCCATCTTCACGTGGTGCGAGGTTGCGGCGAACTTCTCAATTCCCTTAAACAAAGCTTCCGCGATTTGCTGCCGGTAGGTCGCACTCTGCAAGCGCGCTTCATCGGTCGGGCTGCTCACAAACGAAATCTCCGCCAGAATGGACGGCATCTCGGTTCCCGTCAAGACCACAAACGAGGCCTCGCGCACGCCGCGGTTGCGGATGCCGGTGGTCTGCGAAGCTAACGCTCCATAGAGCGCGCGTTGTACGCTCGCCGCCAGTTTCCGGGACTCATCTACTTTTTCCTTCAACGCGCGGCCGGAAAGTTTCGCCTGCGACACCGCCGTCGCGGTTGCATTCTCGCGATATTCGATTTCACGGGCCTCGGGCGGAGAGAAGAAGCTGGAATAGTAGGTTTCCACGCCGCGCGCCGTCGCCAGGCTGCTGTAGTTGGCATGCACCGAAATGAACAAGTCCGCCTGCGCCCGGTTGGCGATCTCCGCGCGTTGTTCGAGCGGTATGTAGTTGTCGTCCTTGCGCGTGAAAATCACTTCGCTGCCCAGCCTGCTCTCCAGCAGATTGCCCAGAGTCTGGGCGACGTCCAGAACCAGGCTCTTCTCCAGGAGGCCTTCTTTGCCTACCGTCCCAAGATCCCAGCCGCCATGGCCGGCATCAATCACGATGCGCAGTTTCGGAGCATGAGGACGAGCTTGCGCTTCCTGGCTGGCGATTGGTGCAACCGGCGCCGGACGGGTTTCGGGTTGCGCTTGAGAAGGAGACGGCCGAACCTGCGCCTTGGCCTCCGGCTTGACCGCTTCTGTACCTCTCACTTGAATTACGAGCCGGTTTGGATTCTGTTGCAGCGCGTCCCAAAATGTTGAGCCGCTCGTCGTTTCCAGGACTACTCGAGTCACGTTGTCAGTCGGTTGCGCAACCCGAATTCGACTGATCAATCCATCTTTTACGTCGATCACTTGACCATTCAGACCTGGAGCCAGCGAGGTGCCGAGCAAGTCGAAGTAAATGCGCTCCGGATTGGGCAGTCGATTCTTGCGGTACTGCACGGGCCCTTGCAGGTCAATGACTACTGTGCTCACGCCGTTCACAGTGGAATGCTGAACCCCGGTCACGAGCAAGCGGCTGGAATTAGAACCCCGGGTGAGCTCTGCGGGAGTTGGGACGGACGGGATCGGCACCGAAAGGGCCGGGTTCTCCATGACCTCCACCGACGAAGGGACGGGTTGCGGACTCGGTATCGTATTTTGGATGGCGGCGCCAGCCGTTGCCGCATGCGAAGTGGCGCGAAATTTCCACCACAAGCCGCCCGCCAGCAAAATCCCCAGGATCCCTAGCATAGCCATCCACAACCCGAGGCGATTGCCCGCCGCACGCTCCTCGTAGAGGTCGGGTGCAATATCTTCTTTGGAAAATTCAAGAGGCGTGTAGTCGGGAGCAGCCTCTGCTGCAGGCGGTGCGGGCGGCGTCATTGGGATTTTCCGCAGACTTTCCAACTCCGCGGATTGCAATTCTGCCGCGGCCACCTTGGCAGCACGCACAATTCGATCTTCGTCTTCGGGTTTCAGAGCCGCCAGAATTAACTCTGCCAGCAGGTTCAGGCTGCGGACATCGCTATCGTTGAATCCAAACGGCTCGGTCGAAAACGCCTCCAGTAATCCAACCACGCTTTGTTGCCCCAGCAATGGAACCGCGACCATCGATCGCGTGCCCAGTCGGCGGCAGGCTTCCACGTTGACGCGGGGATCTTTTTCCGAATCGTCGCAGCGAATGATTCGTCCGGTGCGGAAGCAAGCTCCGGAAAATCCTGCTCTCGAATCGAGACGCACGCCACGGTCGGGGGCCATCGTTCCAACCGAGGCTCGGCAAATAATCTCGTCATCCTCAGCCAAAGCGATCGCAATTCCGTCGGCCCCAGTGACCGTTTGCGCCCGCTCTGCTACCAATTGCAGCACTTCGTCGAGAACGAACTGCTCATACTCCCAACTGTTGTCGGAAGTTCCCAGGCCTTTCGCGTAGCGTCGCGCTTCCTCGGCGCGGCGTCGGCGGATCTGATCATGAAGGGTGGAAAAAGCGAGCAAAGCCTGCAGGGCTTCACGACGATCGGTGGATTGCGCGACTGACACGCCGGTGCTTTGCAACGCGGTATCCGACGTGTCCATTGCTTTCATAGTTAACACCGGATTCGCGTTGGATGGTTTCGTCGCCATGCAGGGGTCAGTTGTTCACAGCGCTCGCGTTTTTCGGAGCCAGTGTGGTGGAAGCCCAAGCCTCTGTCAATGAGCCACTTTTGCCATTTACTGGTTTGTCAGCAGGCGCGTCGCCAAGCCGGCAGGGGCTTCACTAGTAAGTTATCGGTCTTTGAGGCTGGTTGCAACGTGCCAAATACACTAAGGTCACCTTGATCTTCCGGATACTGTCGGCCAGGTGTCAAACAAATTAAACAAGTTCCACCCGAGGGCGGCTATTCCGCTACAGTGACCCTTGCGTGTCTCATGCCCGCATTCCCAAGCCTGCCCTTCTGGTTGCTGGTGCGGTTATCGCACTCATTCAGGCAGTCGCCCTTGGCTTACGAGGGCACTGAAAGCGAACCACGCCCAATCCCGGAAATCCGATTGCCCATAGCCCACACGAGTCATTGCCCTGCCTGAGGAATCGTCATATGCTTACGCATAGTGGGTTCCAAGGTTCGTAGTGGACGATAAACAACAGGTCTCAGGTACGAATTCCAAGAAGCGCTCTCGCTGGTTCTGGCCCATGGGCCTTCTGGCCACAGGGATGGCGGGTGCTGCCGTGGTCTTGAGAGGCTGCTGGCACAGCAAGATGAGCTGGCCGGTCCGGGCGCAGGGATGTTCCTACCAGGTTTGCACCGGTTGCGGCATCAAGCGTCTATTCGATGAAGACGCTTTTCGTGGCTATGGCCCCTATAGTTACGACCTTGAACGACTGCTTGCCCATGACCACGCTAAACGCATGAAAAACAAGCCGGAACAACCCTCTACCGAGCACCGCAGCGCCTCCTGAGAAAAGTAGCGCCGCCGTCACGGCCGCCATTCGGCGCGGCCGGCAAGATGCCGGCGCTACATGAGCGAACCTTTTCCGATACTGCAGAAGGCGCCCGTTCCAAGGCTAAGATTTCAGGATGCAGTCCTTTTCGGGATTGGCCGCTACCCGCGCCACGGAACCCTCGTCCACGAAGCGTCTCCACTACCGGCACCAGGTGCAGTCCTTGGTCTACGTGAGACTGGATGAGGGGAATGGCGGAATCATTCGCAACCTTAGCCAGGACGGCGTGGCAATCCAGGCCGTCGGTGCACTGCGCCCGGGCCAGATCCTTCGCGTGCGTTTTGACCTGATTAACCCTAAAACCCGCATGGACCTCCAGGCCGAAGTGGCTTGGGCGAATCCCTTAGGTCAGGCCGGACTTCGCTTCCTCGATACGCCACCCCAAGCCATTCGCCAACTGAATGACTGGATTTTCATGAATCTGTTGCGTGGCTTGGAGCGCGCCTCGCCGGTTTTTCATGGCGCTCCGGAAGGGGACGAGTTGATCCTGTCGGCCTCGGGCCGCACGGCGATCCGTTTGCCGCACCGATCTCCAAAACCCCCTGCGGCCGATCCAGTCCCACGCCATGCCCTTCGCTTGTCCTGGTGGCCGCGCCCTGTCTCCCTGCCCCAACTGGCCAGATTCATGGATGGCTTGGTAGTTTTCTCGGCGATCCTGACATTCTTCTGCGTTTTCCTGGCGGTCGCCCACACTCTGCCCTCCTGGCCCGTGGCGCTGGCCGTGGTGGGTGGTGTCTCCGGCTTCTTCACGGCGCTCTACTGGTCGTTATGTGCGGTGCTGGGATGCGGAACGGCCGGCGTTCAGCTGGCGAGGATGGCTATGAGAGACCGCGAAACAGAAAAGTTATCGCGCGATGCAGAGTCGCGCTTCCGCTAACGAGGGTGTGTTTCTCTTACTGCGCGAAATACTGCTGCGCCAGCCACAGTTGCAGGTTCTTTTGCAGGCGCGCCGGAACATTCAAAAAACGAATCCCCGCATTCCCCTGGCGGTCAGTCCATGCGATCTCGCCGCGCGCCTTGACGGTATAGCGCGTGCCAGGCAGCTTAAACGAGACTTGGAGCGGATGCCGCACATCGAGATCGCGCTCGAGATGCACCCCGATCCCGCCTTGGCTCAGGTTCAATAGATCAGCCTGCAGACGTTGCTTCTGGCCACAAAGCAGCGCAACCGGAACGTCGATCGTCTGGCGGTGATAACGCAAGCGTCCCTCGAGAATCAGATTCCGTGCCGCAGATAATGTGCGCACCGCCTGTTCGACCGAAATCGGCTTCTCGAAACTGAACAGCGCGCCGGTCGCATCGACCTCTTGGCGGGGCCGTGGTCCACTCATCACCACGAGTGGAGTGTTCCAGGGAAAATGGGAATTTCGCTGCAGGTTGCGAAGCAAGCGATCGCTGCCGCTCAAATCACAATCGACGATCAGCGCATCGATTTTCGATCTTTCCAGTTTGGCTTGCGCCCGCTCCGGCTGCGATTCCACGTCGCAATCGATGTGAAGACCACCGAGGATGCACTCCAGTACGCTGACTTCCTGCCAATCCCGCGAAACCACCATCGTTGAAAGTCCCATGCCCCTAATCTAGTCTCGGGCAGTAATGACGCCCTAGATCACCAAGGTAATGGGAGCTAGGAGCTACGAGCTACGAGCCTCGAGCTATGAGCTTCGAGCTAAGAACCTGCTCGCTCGAAGCTCGAAGCTCGAAGCTCGTAGCTTTAAGCTCCCGCCGCCTTGCTTTGTCCTCGATACCACTCCACTGTGCGGTGCAGGCCTTCTTCGAAATTCACTTTGGGTTCATACCCGAGCGCGTTGGTCGCAAGACTGATGTCTGCCAGCGAGTGCTTGATGTCGCCTTCCCGTTCGGCGGCGTACTTCACGTTTCCTGAGTATCCCGTCATCTTCTTCAGGAGTTCGAAGGTTTGATTCAAGTCCACGCGTGCGCCGGTAGCAACGTTGAAGACTCGCCCTGCCACCTTCGCGGCGGGCGCCTGCGCTGCCAGAAGGTTTGCGCTGACCGCGTTATCGATGTAGGTAAAATCGCGGCTTTGGCTACCGTCCCCGAAGATCGTCGGCTGCTCGCCCCGCAGCACTTGCGTGATGAACTTCGCCAGCACGCCTGAGTATGGGGAGGTCGGATCTTGTCGCGGTCCGAAGATATTGAAGTAGCGCAAGCTGACGGTCTCGAGTCCGTAGCATCGGAAGAACGAGATCATATAATACTCGCTCGCCAGCTTCGCTACTGCATAGGGCGAAATCGGATTGGGCGTCATGTCTTCGCGCTTCGGGAGAGTCGGCGTATCGCCGTAGGCGGAAGACGAGGCCGCGTACACCACTCGCCGCACCTTGGCGTCCCGGGCCGCGATCAGAATGTTGACCGTGCCATCCACATTGGCCTGGTTGCTGCCCAGCGGATCGAGCACCGATTTCGGCACGGACGGGATCGCCGCCTGGTGGTAAACGCATTCGACGCCGTGGCAAGCTTCTTTCATCGCGTCCAGATCGAGCAGATCGGCTTCGCGAAAATCAATGTGGTCCGCGATCTCCTCGATGTTTTCCCGCTTGCCAGTCGCCAGGTTGTCGATGCCGCGAACCTGCTCACCCCGTTCCAACAAGGCTCGCGCGATGGAAGAACCAATAAAACCCGCAATTCCTGTGATCAGATGAAGAGCCATAGCTCCTCATCATAACCAATGAAAAGAAGTTTCCGTCCACCCCCAAAAGAGTACGACAGTAACCTCCGGCCATCGTCCCGCTCAGAACAGAGTGACGGTGAGCACGGTCGCACAGGGTTGTCCCGGGGTGAAGTTGATTTGTACTTGCTTGTCGACTGGAAACAGTGTCCGTTGATCGCCACAGAAGTTGAGCGTGTTGGCGGTGCTGTTGCCGGTGAGCGTAATGATTGTTACCGACACGCCACTGCCACTGCTGGCCGAAAACTGCACGATGCTGACTGTCCCCGCTGCAGACTGCGTGCCGGGGTTGATGGCACCGCGCACAAAGATGTCGCCGCAGGAAACTGTCGTGAGGAGACAGGCAACCACAAGAACGACCAGGAGGCGATTCACAGGGCACCTCCAACTTCAGGCTGCTCAGACAGCCGCTTGATACGTGGAGGGACGGGCGTCTCGCCCGTCCGGCGGGCGAGGACGCCCGCTCCTCAAGAAAGTTTACACCTGCGCCCTAGCGCCGGTTGTCATGGAAATCGTCCAGACCCTGGCTCTTGCGCAGGATGCGGACAAATTCTTCCTTCGTGAGCTGGGCGTGGGTCTCGAAGAAATCCGCCAGGGCCTGCAGTGCCGCGGCCGCATTGACAATAATCGGCAAAGAAGCGGGCGCACTGGTGCTCACCGAAGGTGTTTCAGAAACCGCCGGCGTTCCAGGGTGGTCGACGCTGCTCAAGGAGCGCAGCATCTCCAATAATCGCAACCTGTTTTCGTCGGAAATTTCCCGGAACGCGATCCCGATGCCGAGGCATGGATAGCTCACGCGCACTTCCCCCTTCACGTCAGCTCGTATCCCGTTCAACTCGAGCTCCAGGTCCACATTCGCGCCTACGGGGAAGGTCGACATCAGTTCCACGTAGCATCCATGCTGGCTGATGTCGGTCAGCGTGCCCCAGGTGCGGACGTCGCTGCCTTGCACCCGAAATTGTGCGCTGCCCGCACATTTGTAGCGTGGACTCTGCCGTCGCTCGCTGCCCCCTGTGGTCGCGGGTTCTGCAGGCGGGCGAGTTTCTGGCTCAGGGAACCCAGGCGGATGCTCGTCCCGCTTCAGCCGCCGAAGATAGTCCGCACCACTGCTGTCAAAACCCATCGTATACTCTCGCAGCCTTCCAGTGCCTTGCTGAGCCGAGGGCTCGCACTGGGAGGGGTCGGCTGCCCCCTAGGCAATAGCCCACCTAGATGCAGGCGTCCTTATCAATTTTCTATCGGTCAGTGAAGACGAGTTCGCACCAAAGTCCATCTGTCGGACGTGATGGGTCCGAGTGGTTCGCTTATGGGAATGAGTCTAGGAACGGGAAACAGCCATGGCTTCCGCTGCTTTCCGAATTTCCTGCCACAGCTCTTCTTTTCCCGCGCCAGTTTTCGCAGAGAACGGCAGGATGCGAGCCGAGGGATACCGGTCACCGAAGGTGCGCAGGGCGTTGCTCAACTGGTTGCCTGAGAGCCGGTCGCTCTTGGTGGCGACAATCAGAAACGGACGCCCGGACGCGGTCAGAAAGTCGATCAGTTGCTGATCGCTCTCTTGGGGCGCGATGTTGGAATCGACCAGCGTAAGGCAAAGAGCGAGCGTAGGACGTTGTTTCAGGTAAGGATCGATAAAACTCGGCCACTGGGCGGAGATTTCGCGCGAAAGGCGCGCGTATCCGTAGCCAGGCAGGTCCGCGAAGATCAGCTCCGGACGCGGCTTTCCCGCCACCCGCAACTCGAAGAAGTTGATCGCCCGCGTGCGCCCCGGGGTCGAGCTGGTTCGCGCCAGCTTCGTTCCGACCAGCGAATTGATCACGCTGGACTTGCCGACATTCGACCGCCCCAGAAAGGCAATCTCGGGCAGGGTGGGAGAAGGGAAGTGCCCGGCATCGCTCGCCGACAACAGGAATCGAGAAAGAACGCGCACACTCCAGTCTGGAGGTTTTGCGGAGAAGTTGCAAGCGGGGGAAGATAAACTCACCACAGAGACACAGAGAAAAGCTAGGCTACATGAGGCCAGGTAGTGTTTCGGGTTTGGGATTTTACGTTTGCAGCAGGAGCGGCTCTAGCTCGTCATAGGCGAGATAGAGTGTGCCCAGTGATCGCCCACACTGGAAGAACTCAACGTCGTAGGCAGGCTGGTCATGATCGTAGGCGAATCGCACAACTCCTACCCGGCGCGTACCGAGTTTGAACGGAATCCGCACCTTTGGCGCAGGTCGTACGACATTGTTTTTCTCGAATCTCCCTACCATAAATCGCAAAAGCCATCAGGTATTGATCCTGCGAGTCTGCGACAGGTCTGAGTGTGTTTGAAGCTGAAAGAGTACCTGCGGCTTTACGAAGGATCAGTTTCCAAAGAAGGCTGGTTGAGTTACGCAATTACCCCATTTTCTTTTTCTGTGTCTCTGTGACTCTGTGGTGGATTTAAGGTTAGCGATCCAGACCGAGCGGATGCTTATCGTCGTGCACGTCGGTCTCTTTGACGGGCTTGTACTTGTGCCACAGGCGCAGAAGCGCGGCGATCCCAAAACCCAATACAATGCTGACCAACAGGAGAGCTGCGACTGCGGCGATGCCCGCCGCCAGCTTGTCAGATATCATGGCAGGCTCCTGCTTACATTTTAGCTCCGTAAGGCGAGTTTCAGATTGCACCCAAAACAAAAGGCCCGCCGAGGCGGGCCTCCACAAGCTGACAGCTAAAGGCTAATCGCTAACAGCTGCTTTACTGGTGCGTCGCCGGACTCTCCGCCGGTTGCGGCGTAATCGGCGTGATACCGGTCTGCGGGGTTTCCTCCAGAATCTGCGGCAGGGGGCCTTCCAGCGCGATCTTCAGCACCTGGTCCATGGTGTCGACGAAATGCATCTTCATCTCTTTGCGCAAATTCTCAGGGACTTCCGCCAAATCCTTTTCGTTGTCCTTGGGCAGAAGCACCTCTAAAAGTCCGGCACGATGTGCCGCCAGAAGCTTCTCTTTCAAGCCGCCGATGGGCAGCACCTTGCCCCTTAGCGTGATCTCGCCTGTCATCGCGATATCGCGTCGAACGGGAATTTTGCTCAGAGCGCTGGCGATCGCGGTTGCAATGGTGATGCCCGCGGATGGCCCGTCCTTCGGGATCGCGCCCTCGGGCACGTGCACGTGAATATCAAGATTGCGATAGAAATCGCGTGGGAGACCGAGCCCGTTGGCCCGCGAACGGACATACGACATGGCCGCCTGCGCCGACTCCTGCATGACGTCGCCCAATTTTCCGGTCAGGGTCAGCTTGCCCTTGCCGTCGACCACGGTCACTTCGGTGGTCAGGATGGAGCCGCCTACTTCCGTCCAGGCCAGTCCGGTCACTAAGCCCACTTCACTCTTCTCGTTGGCCAGCGTGTCGCGGAACTTGATCACGCCCAGGAAGTCGTTGATGTTTTCCCCGGTCACGGTGATCTTGTAGTCGGGTCCTTCCTTCACGACCTTACGCGCAATCTTGCGGCAGACGTTGCCGATTTCGCGTTCCAGGTTACGCACACCCGCTTCCCGCGTGTAGGAACGGATGATCGCTGTGATGGCGTCATCGGTGAACTTGACGTTCTTGTCCGTCAACCCGGCTTGGGCCAGTTGCTTGATCACCAGGAATTGCTTGGCGATTTCGACCTTCTCCGGCTCCGTGTAGCCGTGCAGCCGCAGCACTTCCATGCGGTCCTGCAATGCCGGAGGAATGGTGTGCATGACGTTGGCAGTGGCCACGAAGAAGACCTGCGAGAGGTCGTACTCCACATCGAGGTAGTGATCGATGAACATGAAATTCTGTTCCGGGTCGAGCACTTCGAGCAGCGCCGCCGAAGGGTCGCCGCGGAAGTCCATCGACATTTTGTCCACTTCGTCCAGCATGAAGACCGGGTTCTTCGTCCCGGCTTTCTTCATCATCTGGATAATCTGACCGGGCAATGCCCCGATGTAGGTGCGCCGGTGACCGCGAATTTCGGCTTCATCGCGCACTCCACCCAACGACATGCGGACAAACTTGCGGCCGGTGGCCTTCGCAATCGACATGCCCAGCGAAGTTTTGCCGACGCCCGGAGGACCGACGAAGCACAGGATTGAGCCCTTGGGGTTCTTGACCAGTTGGCGCACCGCGAGGAATTCAAGGATGCGTTCCTTGATCTTCTCCAGCCCATAGTGATCTTCGTTCAGAACTTTTTCGGCGCGCCCGATGTTGCGGATTTCCTTCGACCGCTTCTTCCACGGCACCGCCAGCAGCCAGTCGAGGTAGTTGCGCGATACGGTGGATTCGGCCGACATGGGCGGCATGGCTTCCAGTTTCTTCAATTCCTGGATCGCCTTGTCTTTGACTTCTTTTGGCATCCCGGCGGCTTCGATCTTCTTCTTCAGTTCGTCGAACTCGCTCTTCTCGCCGCGGCCCAGTTCCTTCTGGATGGCCTTGATCTTCTCGTTGAGGTAGTACTCTTTTTGTGCCCGCTCCATCTGCCGCTTTACCCGCGACTGGATGGTGCGATCCATGTTCAGCTTTTCGATCTCGATGTCGAGGACGTCCGCGATGCGCGTCAGGCGCTCCGCTGGATCGAAGATCTCGAGTAATTCCTGCTTCTCTTCGATCGAAAGCTGCAAATTCGCCGAGATGGTATCGGTCAGCTTGGCGGGATCCTCCATGCGGACCGCCGCTATCATGGTCTCGTAATTGAGGGACTGGCACAGCTTCACGTACTGCTCGAACAAGCCTGTCACGCGCTGCATGCCGGCTTCGATCTGCGGGTTGGTTTCAGTGGTGTAGCGCGCTACCCGGACCGAGGCCTGCATGTAGCCGTCGGTATCGGTGACCTGCAGAATCTTGCCACGCTCGATGCCCTCGACCAGCACCTTGATATTGCCGTCAGGCAGCTTCAGGCTCTGCACGATGTTGACGATCGTGCCTACCTGGTAAATTTCGTTCGCCTTGGGCTCGTCGATAGAGGCGTCATGCTGTGTCGCTAAGAAGATCTTCTTGTCGGCTGCCAGCGCTTCTTCCAGCGCGTGTACGCTAGACTCCCGGCCCACCACAAACGGGGTCATCATGTAAGGGAAAATGACGACGTCCCGGATGGGCATCATCGGAAGTTTCTTGGTCTCAAATTTTTCCTTCGATTGGGTCACTTAAAAAATCAGCTCCTGGCTGTTAGCTTTTAGCCTTCAGCTCAACTCACTATTCTACCAACCTCGAGGGCTTTTCCTCGTCTTCGTCTGCGGCATCGCCACAATGCACTCAACTGCAGACGCTAACAGCTACAAGCTAAAGGCTAAGCGCTGGTTTACCCTGCCTTATCCATCATTGCCAGCGAAACATCCCGCTTCTCGACCATTTCCCGGGTCACTTCGAATTCCTTTACTTTCTTTTGACTTGGCAGATGGTACATCAGGTCAAGCATCAACTCTTCGAGGATCATGCGCAGGCCGCGCGCTCCCACTTTGCGCGCCATCGCCTGCTTAGCGATGGCCCGGGTCGCATCCTCACTAAACTTCAAGCGCACATTTTCGAATTCGAACAGGCGCTGGTATTGCTTGATAATAGCGTTCTTCGGCCGCGTCAAGATCTCGATCAGGGCATATTCGTCCAGATCCTCCAACAACCCGACCACCGGCAAGCGGCCCACAAATTCCGGAATCAATCCGAACTTGATCAGGTCTTCCGGTTGCACTTCGCTCACCAGGCGGTACTTGGTTTTGTTATCCTCCGCCGCCTCCGCCGCCTGAGCTTCCTCTCCCGTCTTGAATCCCAGTGATTTCTTGCCTACACGCCGGGAAATGATCTTATCCAGCCCGACAAACGCACCACCGCAAATAAAGAGGATATTCGTCGTGTCAACCGGGGTAAATTCCTGATGCGGATGCTTGCGCCCGCCTTGGGGCGGAACGTTCGCAATCGTACCTTCCAGAATCTTCAGCAGTGCCTGCTGCACGCCTTCGCCGGAGACGTCGCGCGTGATCGACGGATTCTCATCCTTCCGCCCGATCTTATCGACTTCATCGATATAGATGATGCCGGTCTGCGCTCGTCCCACATCGCCTTCGGCCGCCTGCAGCAGCTTGAGGATGATGTTCTCGACGTCCTCGCCGACGTAGCCTGCTTCGGTCAGGGTGGTCGCGTCCACGATCGCAAACGGCACATCCAGCATGCGCGCCAGGGTTTGCGCCAGCAGCGTCTTGCCGGTCCCGGTCGGCCCGATCAGCAGAATGTTCGACTTGGTCAGTTCGACCCCATCGCCCGTCTTTTGGCGATTCATGAAGATCCGCTTGTAGTGGTTGTAGACCGCGACCGCCAGCTTCTTCTTGGTCTGCTCCTGGCCAATGACATACTCGTCGAGGAATGTCTTCACTTCTTGCGGCTTGGGAAGCTGGTTCGGAGTGGAGGACTCCGGGGTGGTAGTGCGGTCATCTTCCAGGATTGAATTGCAGACGGCCACGCACTCGTCGCAGATGTACGCCCTGGGATAATCACTGGGCGACGAAATCAATTTCGCTACTGCGTCCTGCGATTTGTGGCAGAACGAACAGCGCAGAATTTCGTCTGTGCCCGACCGGTTTTTCACTCGGCATTACTCCTTACTGTCACCCGCATCGCCCGCCCCAGGGCCCCTTTCGCCCGGTCGGCCGGCAAAGCGTTTCTCGCCGAGACCTCCAGTAGAACGGCGGCGAACGCCGATCATACCTCTACTTCGTCTTGTAGATGATATCGTCGATGATTCCGTATTCCTTGGACTGCTGCGCGTTCATGATGAAATCGCGCTCTACATCCTTTTCTACCTTATCCAGCTTCTGCCCGGTATGTTTCGAAAGTAACTGGTTCGTGATTTCGCGCATCCTCAAGATTTCACGGGCATGAATATCGATGTCGGTGGCCTGCCCTGACAGGCCGCCCATGGAGGGCTGGTGAATCAGGATGCGCGAATTGGGCAGCGCCAGGCGTTTTTTCGCTTCCCCGGCCGCCAAGAGCAACGCTGCCATCGAGGCCGCCTGCCCTATGCAGATGGTCGTGACATCGTTTTTCACGTACTGCATGGTGTCATAGATGGCCATTCCGGCCGTGATCGATCCGCCCGGCGAGTTGATGTAGAGCTGGATGTCTTTTTCCGGATCTTCCTGAGCCAGAAAGAGCATCTGCGCGATCACCAGGTTCGCGATATTGTCGTCAATCGGCGTCCCGATAAAAATAATGTTGTCGCGGAGCAGGCGGGAATAAATGTCGTAAGCGCGCTCGCCGCGCCCCGTCTGCTCGATCACCATCGGCACCAGCATCATCTTTGGATCGTTCAAGTTCACCTGCCACACTCCATCCCCGAGAAACCTGTTCGTTTGCGAGGGAGGATTGAAAGTGGTCCGCCTTTATGCGGACTGGTGATACAGAAAGTTGAGGGTCTTCTCGTTGCGGATTCTGTTCCTAATCCTATCGAGCGCCCCATCGCGTGTCAAACGTGCCCGCACCGCTTCGGAAGTCTGTTTCGTCTGCAGTGCAAGCGCCTCGATCTCGTGATCAATCTCTTCATCGCTGACCTCGAGCTTCTCGAGATCCGCGATCCGGTCCAGAAGCAGGGAAGCCTTCACCTCCTGCACGGCCTGGTTTCTCTGCCCGGACCGCAAGCGGTTCAGGTCCATCTTTTTCATGTCTTCGGCCCGCATGCCTTGCGAGGCCAGAGCCCTGAGCCCGCGTTCCAGCCGAACATCGATCTGCCGGTCCACCATCGCTTCCGGCACTTCAAAATCATTGCGCTTCACCAGTTCCGCGACCAGCTTATCCTTCGCTTCATGTTCGGCGGTGTGCTTCTTCTCCGCCTCCATGTTCTCGCGGACCCGCTTTTTCACGTCGTCAATCCCAGTGAAGTCGCCCAACTCCCTGGCAAACGCGTCATTCAACTCCGGAAGGCTCTTTTTCTTGAGCGACAAAACCTTCACCGTATAGTCGAATGTCTTTCCGCGAAGCCGCTGATCATTCGAATCTTCCGGATACTTCACTTCAAACGTCTTCTCATCCCCCGCCGAAGCTCCGCGCAGGTGTTCGGTGAACTCGGGCATGGTGTTCTTGCCCCCGATCTCGACCAGCACATCGTCCATGTGCACCGGCTGCCCTTCGCCATCTTTCGGCCTGCCGTCGAGCGAGACCTGGGCAAAATCGCCGTCGGCCAGCGTGCGACCCTCGATCGCATCGAACGTCGCATGCTGCTCCTGCAGGTGATTCAATGCCTGCTGGACTTCCTCGTCTGTGACCTCGATCACCGGCTTATCGGTTCGCAGGTCCTTATATCCCTCCACCTTGATTTCCGGCAGAATCTCAAAGCTTGCTTTGAAGCGCAGCGGCTCCCCATCATGGATATGCAGGTCGGTTACCCGCGGTTGCGAAACCGGCACCAGCCCATGCTTCTCGGCTTCCTGCCGGAAATACCGGGGTACCAGCGCCTCCACAACCTCTGTCTTAATGTCTTCCGAAAACCGCTGCCGGATAATCGACGCGGGCACGTGTCCCTTGCGGAATCCCGGCAAGCGCGCCAGCTTCTGATACTTCTGGATCAGCGCCTCAGTTTCGCGCTGGACCTCCTGGGCGGGAACCTCGACCGCAATTTCCCGCTTGGTGCTCTCTTTTGTCTCAGTGGGGCTCACATTATGCCTTTCGAAATGCCCGCCTTAGTCGGGTCTGCGAACGGATGGGACCGCCGCTCCAATCACTCAGTGTAAAGACTCTGTAAGATCAGCGTCAAACGCGAAGGGTCGGGGTCGAAGGAAGGAGCGGCAACAGTGCCACACCCTCGTTTGTCTCACCCTTCTTGGGCACGGCAAGACAGGCGATTGGCCGACCGATACCGAGTGTAAGCGTGTCAATGAGCGCAATCGCCTGTTTTCGGCAGTTGAGCGAGAGCATAATAGCGGCTGACGCTGCCTAGACATGAGTGGACGAGCCATTCTATATATCCTCACATGTAGTCCTCTGGTGCTTATTTTCGCTGCTTGGGTGAAAGTCTTTTGGGCGCGAGAATGGAATTGGCGGAATGCGTTTGCGCTCATAGCGCTTAGCATCGTCACCGCAAACGCGATTTACGGTGCTGGTACTTTCCTCTATTACGAGTCCGGGCCAACTTCGCACCTGCCGCCGTGGAATGACCCAGAGATTCTCGATCTCGGCTTATTGTCTCTGCTCGCCCCTGTTGGGATGATTCTCGGCGGTGTCGCGGCGTTCATGGGGGCTCCCAAGTGGCGATATGCATCGTAGAGATAGCCTCACTGCCGCTGTTGATTGTGGGTATTATGGCTGGCAGCGCGGTCTGAACCGGATCACTCGTCGTAACATCGCCATTGCACTCATCTTCCCCGGTGCGTCCTGAAACGTTCTCGGTGCGGACTGACTACTGAGATCAGCGCGTGTCCTTGAGCAAGGTGATCAGACTGACTTCCGGTGGGCAATTGAGGCGCACTGGCGGGTTGATGACCCCAACTCCGCGGCTCGTGTATACCTGCAAGTTGCCAACCCGGTTCAATCCGATGGGGTATTTGTGGGCCAAGGGAGGCAGGATGATTGGACCAACGCCCGGCAGTTGTACCTGCCCTCCATGCGAGTGCCCTGAGAGTTGCAGATCGATAGGAAATCTGGCCGCATAATCGGCGAAGTCTGGTTCGTGGGCCAGCAGGACTGTGGCATCGGTGCTCGGGATTTTTTTCAGCGCCCCGGGAAGATCCACCTGGCCATCGAGCACGTCATCGATCCCTGCCACCCACAATTTCTGACCGTCGCGCTCGAACGGCTGCGCCCGGTTCTTCAGCACCTGAATTCCGCGTTCGGCAAGCGCCGCGGCTACGATCCTGGCATTATTCCAGTGGTCGTGATTCCCCAGAATTGCAAAGATCGGAACGCCCTTCCAGCGGGCAAAAACGTCGGCGCACGGTTCGGCATTCCTCGCGCCCGCGTTCCCATTTCTTTGACCCAGCGGGTGCGATACAAAGTCGCCCGTCAGCGCGACCATGTCGGGCTGAAATGCCTGCGCCAGGCGCATCGCCCGCTCCAGGCGCTGCTGGTCCATGTAGGGACCAAAATGGATGTCGCTAAGCTGGGCGATCCGGAATCCCTGAAAAGCCTCCGGGAGCCGCTTCAGCCGAACGTCGATGCGTTCTCCAACCGGACTTCCCGGCTCCAGCACCAGGGCTTCGGCAGTCAGGCCCATACTGCCAACCGCCGCGACCCCGATCGCTGCGTTGCGAACAAATTGTCTGCGCGTTAAAGACACCACTCTCTAAGTCTAGCATTCTGGGCGCGATGTGTTCAGCAGGCGCATCCACTAGAATAGCCATGCCCCTCCGTAACCGGAATCATGAGCGCCGACTGGCTGAGCCAACTCAATCGCGACATCATTGCCTGCAAGAAGTGTCCCCGCCTGGTGGCCTACCGCGAGCAGATTGCCCGCGAGAAACGGCGCGCTTACCTGGAGTGGGACTACTGGGGAAAGCCGGTTCCCGGCTTCGGCGACCGCGACGCCCGCGTCCTGATCATGGGGCTCGCCCCAGGTGCTCACGGCTCTAACCGTACCGGACGCCCCTTCACGGGCGACGCTTCCGGTAATTTCATGTATCCCGTGCTTTATGAAACCGGCTTTGCCAATCAGGCGGCCGCTACCGATCGCGACGACGGCCTCCAGTTGCGCGACCTCTATATCACTGCTGCTGCCCGCTGCGCTCCTCCAGATAACAAGCCTTTGCCCGAAGAACTGGCGAATTGCGCTCCCTACCTTGATCTGGAGATCGCGGGCCTGAAGCGATTAAGAGTTGTGGTCGCTTTGGGCAAGATTGGTTTTGAGGCGTATCTCAATCATCTGAAGCGGCGCGGTCTGCTGAAGAATAAGGCGGCCTACATGTTTGCGCATGGTGCGAAATACGATCTGCCGGATGGCCGAGTGCTGTTGGCGTCCTACCACCCGTCAAATCAGAACACGCAGACGGGGAAGCTGACTCGGAAAATGTTTGTGGAGATATTCAAGCGGGCGGCAGAACTTGCCGATAAAGAAATTGACGGGGCCGTCAGAGCCGGACCCTGAGCTATCTCCGGAGCGTCTGTGAATTTCCCTCACAGCCCGGTCCGGTGACGGCCTCGTCCAACTCGACGAAGCGACCTTCGTCGAATCACTGCCAACCGGCAGCCCCGCGGTGCGCGCGTTTGCACCGCGGGGCTTTTTGATGGGTGATGGGCGGTGCTGAAAGTAGCGCCGGCATCCTGCCGGCAGTGGGGAGTGCGTCCCGCGCTCGAGGCGGGCGAGACGCCCGCCGGACAGCCGCCGGGACGGCGGCGCTACTGGAAACCGAGCAGCACGGGTTCGGGCTCCAGTTGGATTTCCCATTGTTGCTGGACCCGGGCCTGGATTTCGTTTTTCAATTGGACTACTTCGGCGGAAGTCGCGCCTCCGCGATTGACGATGGCGAGCGCATGCTTGCGCGAGATCCCCACGTGTCCATTTCCGAAGCCCTTGGAGAAACCGGACTGCTCCACCAACCACGCCGCCGAAACTTTCCTGCGCGCTGCGAGCGCGGGATAGTTGGGAATTTCCAGACCCCGCTCGGATGCTTTCCGCTTCAAAGACTCGAACTCGTTCTCCGTAAGCACCGGATTTTTGAAGAACGATCCCGCACTTCTTGCATCCGGATCGCCGGGCGTGAGCAGCATCCCCTTGCTTGCCCGAATTTGCCGCACGGCTTCCCGCACTTCGGCCAACATGGGTTCTCCTCGACCCGCAAAATGCTTCTGCAAGTCCGCGTAGGCCAGGCGAGGATGGCCATCATGCACGAGCGCATAAGTAACGCGCAAAATCACGTAGCGCCCGCGAGCGCTCGTGTTGAAAATGCTGCTCCGGTAACCAAACCCGCAATCGGATTTTTCGAACTCCTCTTCTTCGCCGCTCTCGATGTCGAGCGCGACGACGCTGTCGATCGTCTGGGCAACCTCCTGTCCATATGCCCCGACATTCTGGACCGGCGTGCCTCCCACACTGCCCGGAATTCCGCTCAGGCACTCGATGCCGGCGCAATGATGCTGAACCGTGGCCGCGACGAACGAATCCCAATCCTCGCCCGCTCCAACATCGAAGTAGGCAGTGCCGTGACCATGGCGATGGTTGATTCCCAGAAGAGAAACCTTCAACACCAACCCCGGCCAGCCCGCGTCCGACACGACCAGATTACTGCCGCCACCCAGAATAAACAGCGGAAGATTGCGCGATTTCGCGTAACCAGTCGCCTCCCGCACCTCCTCCGTGCTCGAAGCCTCGACGAAGAAGCGAGCTGGGCCACCCACTCCCATTGTCGTGAGCGGCGCTAGCTTGATGTTTTCCTGGATCAGCATCGAATCTGCATCTCAATATATATGAGCGATTGCGGAGGGCGAGGGTGTCAGGAGCAGAGCTCAGGCTTCAGAAGTGGTAGCGCCGCCGTCCCGGCGGCTGTCGGGCAGCCTGCCCTGAGCGCAGTCGAAGGGTCCTCGCCCGCCCCGTGGCCGGCAAGATGCCGGCGCTACATCAGGGCGCAGATATTAGCGTCTGAGCGTTAAAGGTTGCGCGTGATAGGATTTTCTTAGCCAACAGCCAACAGCCAACGACCAACGACCGCCTCTCAAGGAGCTTCCATGTATCCCGAACTTATGCTGATTCCGATGCGCGAAGAACTCACCAAGGCGGGAGTGCAGGAACTCCGCACCGCTGCCGAAGTGGACCGCGCGGCCGCCGCCGCGGGCACCACCATGATTATCGTGAACTCGGTCTGCGGATGCGCCGCGGGCCGCATGCGTCCCGCCGTTCGTATGGCCTTGCAGAATTCCTCGAAGCCCGAGCACGTTTACAGCGTGTTCGCCGGCCAGGACAAGGAAGCGACCGAGCGCGCCCGCTCTTATTTCACGGGATACCCTCCGTCTTCCCCGTCGATCGGTATTCTGCGCGACGGCAAACTCGTTTACATGCTGCAGCGAAGCCAGATTGAAACCCGCGAAGCCCCTGCCATCGCTGCTGAACTGACCAGCGCCTTCGATCGCCTGTGCGCAACCAGCTCGGCCACGAATGACTAGCCCGTTTCAAGCAAAGCCGCATCTGCCGTCTAGATTGGGTTTCCGACCCTTTTCGCGATGAGTCTTCCTACGTCCTCGCTCGCATGTTTTAATTCCGGCCATGAGATTAAAACTCCTTGTTGCTGCCCTATGCCTGCCTGCACTCCTGTTCGCCGCCGATCCTTGGCGGGCCCCGTCGGCTGAACAGATTGATGCCATCTACCCGCAAATGCGAGTCCTGTATGAAGATCTGCATCGCAATCCGGAACTGTCGCTGCACGAAGAAAAAACTGCGGCCAAAATTGCCGACCAGCTTCGTAAGCTGGGCTACGACGTGACGACGGGCGTGGGAAAAACAGGGGTCGTGGGCGTCTTGAAGAACGGTCCGGGACCCGTCGTGATGATCCGCGCAGAACTCGACGCGCTGCCCGTGCTCGAGAAAACGGAACTGGCCTACGCGAGCCACGCCACCACGCATAACGATCAGGACGTCGAGGTTCCGGTCATGCATGCCTGCGGACACGATCTGCATATGTCCGTCGGCATGGGAACGGCCGCGCTGCTCGCACAACATAAAGATCGCTGGCACGGTACTTTTATCTATGTCGGCCAGCCCGCCGAAGAGCGCATCCAGGGCGCTACGGCCATGCTCAAAGACGGCCTCTTCACGCGCTTCCCAAAGCCTGATTTTGTGTTTGCGATTCACGACTCGTCGTTTGAACCCGCGGGCAAGGTCGCCTACGTGACGGGCTATGCCATGTCAAATGCCGATTCTGTCGATGTCACCATCTACGGCAAAGGCGGCCACGGTTCCGCGCCCGAGTTGACCATCGATCCAATCGTGATCGCGGCTCGCACCATCCTTAGCTGGCAAACCATCATCTCCCGCGAAAAAAGCGCGCAAGATCCCGGCGTCATCACCGTGGGCACGATTCACGGCGGCACCAAGAACAACATCATTCCCGACGAGGTGAAACTGCAGCTTACGGTCCGGTCTTACAAAGACGAAGTGCGCCAGCACCTGCTGGCGGCCATCGAGCGGATCGCCGATGGCGAGGCCGCTGCGGCTGGAGCCGAGAAGAAGCCAACCGTCACCCGGGTCGAGGGCGTGAGCGCTGTCTACAACGATCCGGCAACTACCCAGCGCCTCGTTAACGCGCTCGAATCGGCGCTGGGCAAGGGGAACGTCGTACAAGGCATCCCCATTATGGCGAGTGACGACTTCGCCGAATACGGACGCGCCGGCGTCCCCTCGGTCATGCTCAGCCTGGGTGCGGTCAATCCCACAAAGTTCGAAACCGCCCAGAAGAACCGCGAAGTCTTGCCGGGCCCGCATTCCTCGCTGTTTGCCCCCGACGAAGAGCCCAGCCTGAAGACCGGCATCCTCGTCGAGACCACTGCCGTCCTGGAATTGCTCGGAAAATAAGCTGCGGGGCCGACACTCTTGTCCGCCGCGCAGTTCGTAGGCGTCGCAGATTTTTTGTCTGAGCCTGGTTCGCGCTAGATCTCGACTTTGTCTGCCGGCAAAATGTTTTGCGATGCGCCGATAGATTGCAGATCCGGCGCGATCCAATCCCGCTTCGCAGCATCGGACATCACTCGCTCGCGGGTGTAATAGGAAAACAAAATCTGCTTGCTCCCATAGCGCTCCACTGCGCAGTTCACCTTCGAGACGAGTGACATCTCAGCTGGCAGGCCCTCCAGGTAGGCCGCCAGCAACTCCATCCAGAATCGCGTGATGGTCTCGTGATATCCCTGCTTGCCATAGTGTGCGATGAATCGCTTCAATCCCGAACGCATGCGGACGAACGCCTCAGGCCGATCCAGCGTACACAGATACCAGCACGCGACGGTCAAATGATGCGTATGCGTGAATTCCTCCGGTGCATACTGGCAGGCCTCAAATTTCTGCACGACCTCCCGGATCGCATCTTCGTTCTCCAAAAACGCCTCAGCCATACGAAATCTCCTTTTGGGCCAAAAAAAATCGCCCGCGCGCAACTTTGCGCACGGGCGTTTCTGTCTTGAATCTTTAGATTAATCCTGAGCTAGCTCCGAGTAAAGAAGAAAAAGAGTCAAGCGTCGGGTCTTGGGTTTCAGTCCCGCATGTCGCAGATTCCTCCGCCGCGTTTCGGCGTCCGAATGACAAAACTTGAGGAGGCATCGAATACCAATTGTGGCAGAGCGGGCAGAGCGAACGCGTGCTCACGGAGAATCTGCAGGTCTGAGACCTGACAGACCTGACATCTCAGACCTGAGAACTGATTCCGACCATACTTCCGACGCTACTTCCGCACCGGGGCCGTCACCAGGAACGACTTCACCACGACATTATTCGGCTGCGCCCCCACAGGAATCATCGTAAGCACGGAGTACTCGCTCGGCTCCAACTTGCGGGGTTTTCGCTTCTGAATCATCGTCACATCGCCCGACTGCGAATTCAGGACGAGCAGAAGGCCTTGGTTCGGCGAAAGCGCCAGGCCGTCGGGTTGCGTGCCCACGGGAAGAATGGACACGATCTTTCCTATATCAATGTCATAAACGGCTACGCTGTTCGAGCCGAAATTGCTCACGTAAAGCCGCGAATTATCGGCGGACACCAGCCCCCGCACCGGTTTGGTTCCGATCAGGAAGCTATTGGCAACTTCATCGGTCGTGGTCTCGATGGTTGAGATGCTATCCGCGTCAAAATTCGTGACCATCAACTCGCCGCCATCCGGCTTGAGCGCAAGATGCACGGGAGTCTTCCCAACATCCAGCAGCGCCATCACCTTGTCATTCTTCAGGTCGATCGAAGCCACCTGGCCCGAGCCTGTGCAGGCCACGAACGCCTTGCTCGAGTCCGGCAAAATTGCGATGTCCTCGGGTTGCTGGCACACCGGCAACGTCGCCCGCACCGCCAGTTTCTGTGTATCGATCAGCGAGACGCTGTTGTCGCCGCGATTGCTCACGACGACCGTCGTTCCCGAGGGCGAAACGCGTGCCAGTCCGGGTGCCGCTCCCACGCGAATCGTGGCTACCACGGCGCGCTTCTCCAGATCGATGACCGAGACATTCGCCGATCCCGAGTTGGCCACGTATGCACGCTTGCCGTCCTCGGATACGTCAATGAAGTATGGCCGCCCATGCACCCCAATCGTCGCCATCACCTGGTTCTTTTCCGCGTCGATTACGCTGACGTTACTGGATCCCGTGTTGACGACATAGACTTCATTCTTCTTACCATTGGCCGCAATCCCGGTTGGATTGCTTCCCACCGTGAGCGTTTTCTCCGCCCGAAAAGCCAGCACGTTGATGATGGTGACGGTATTGCTCTTCCCGTTGGTAACGTAGGCGTACTCCCGATACGCGGGACCGTACTCCGGAAGGGGGCTCTCGCGGAAATACCACCACCCTATGCCCGCAACCACCGGAAGTAGAACTGCGATGAAGAGGATCTTTCTCAAAGGAGTGTTTGGCCCCGGAGGGAAGACTACGATACGACCGAATCGGCGATCAATAAAGTCTGAAATCAACTTCTACATGAATACGCACGGCGACAGGTTCTCCTCCGAGGGTAGCCGGTTCAAATCGCCAGGTCCTCACCGCGGCCATTGCCTTCTCATCCAAACCGCCGCCGGCCGGCACGAAAACGCAGACATCGGTGAAGGCGCCCTGTCGGTCCACTGTTCCGGCAATTCTCACCCTGCTTTGATATTTCATCTTGCGGGCCATCTCCGAATACTCAGGGTCGGTAGAGCTGATGGGATGTGGAGGCGCGACCCCGTTACCCACCTTATGCAAGACAGCATCGGCCGCGTGCGCACCCAGGTTGGGACCGTTACACAGGGGCGCTTCCGGACTGAGGGGCTGGTCATAGCCGAAATGATAACGAAGCAGGAGTACCTGTCCAGGGTAGGTGTCCGGCAGGACGGGGAAGGGAGCGGCCGACGAGATCGCCTGGGACGCAGCGGCGTCCAGAGAAGCTTCTCCGGCGGATTCAACCGTCTTCATCTCACCCAGCGAACCGTCTCTGTTTATCGCGAATTCAATCACCGTGGTACCCCGTTTCCAGTTCGCGGATTTCTTCAGCTCCGCAAGCTGTGGATACCAACGGTTTCGTACACCCGCGAGCACTCGGAAAGGATAATTCTTAAGTTCCTGCGGAGTGCCCCTGCTAAGCACCTCAAAGCCGCTGGCGTTCGGTACGCGCTCGCCCACTATCTGGGTCGAACCAGCAGCGGATGAAGCATCCGCGGGGTGAGATGATTCCTGCGCCCACAACGGCAGACCTGCGAATAACACGATATAGACAAGACGAAGGCAGCGTTTCAAAAGTTTCTTACCTCGCTCGCGCGGGCTCCGAAACGGCCTCGGCCCCTATCGGCACCAGCTCGCGTCCCACCACCGCCGCAATCTGTCGCACTTGCACCATCAATTCCTCAAACTGTTCCGGATACAACGACTGCGCTCCGTCCGACAGCGCCTTGTCGGGCTGATTGTGCACTTCGACAATCAATCCATCCGCCCCCACTGCAACCGCTGCGCGCGACATCGGCGTGACTTTGTTCCGCTTCCCCGTCCCATGGCTTGGATCCACGACAATCGGCAAATGGCTCAAGCGCTGCACCGCCGGCACGATGCTCAGATCGAGCGTATTCCGCGTGTGATCCGCGAACGTCCGCACTCCACGTTCGCACAAAATCACCTGGTAGTTTCCCTCGCTCATAACGTACTCGGCGGCCATCAGAAATTCTTCCAGCGTCGCCGACATCCCGCGCTTCACCATCACGGGCTTCTTCGCCCGCCCAGCGCGCTTCAGCAACGAGAAATTCTGCATATTGCGCGCGCCAATCTGGATCACGTCCGCATACTCTGCCACCAGCGCCAGCGACTCGTTATCAATCGCCTCGGTAATAATCTTCATCCCGAAGCGATCGCGAATCTCCGCCATGATCCGCAGTCCTGCCTCGCCCAGTCCCTGAAATGTGTAGGGAGAGGTGCGCGGCTTGTAGGCTCCTCCGCGAAAGAACTGTGCACCCGCGCGCGCGACTCGTTCGGCCACCGCGAAAGCCTGATCGCGGCTCTCAATCGCGCAAGGCCCGGCAATCACGGCCAGATTCTTCCCGCCGATGGTCGCATCCGTCCCGGCAAAACGCAGGACCGTGTTCTCTTCCTTGACGTCGCGGCTGACCAGCTTGTAAGGTTTGCTGACCCGGATGACTTCCTGCACGCCCGGCATCTCGCCCAGCGTGCCCTGCTCCACCTCGCCCTGATTGCCCGTGACACCGATGGCCGTACGCGTGGCCCCGGGCATGGCATGTGGGCGATAGCCCATTACTTCGATCTTCTGACAGACGGCGCGGATCTGCTCTTCCGTGGCATGCGCCTGCATTACGACCAGCATGGATCCCCCACCTTGAACTCCAGAGTCTATCGCGCAGCAGTCCCGCGAGCAAACGCCTGCCGACCTATTGGGAAAGTGTTTCTAACCACAAAGTACATGAAGGATCGCGAAGGAGAACCTGTTACTCTGATGCAGGATCTCCATACTGGATGAGATTGTCAGCGTTGGACTGCGCCCACATCCCCAAGCCGCGCCTTACGCCCAAAATGCGAATCCGGGGAACGATGCTGCTCGCTCTCCTCCTCGCCGCGATCCTCCCAGCCGGGTCTGCCAACGAGAAGAAGATCACCGTCTACTCCGCCATTTCCAATTACTCGCTCCCGGTCACAGACCGAAATTCCCTCGAGTACGTCGGGCTTCTGGAAGTGATCGAACCCCTGGCGCGAAATGTCAATTCCCGCACTGACGGTCTGCGCTGGAAGCTCCACTTCAACGATGCGGATGCCGAATTCACAGCAGGGAAGGGCCGCGCCAAAGTTCGTGGCCGCGATGTCGACCTGCCTGGAAACTTTCTGCTCGAAAGCGGCCGCGGCCTGGTCCCCCTCACTTCGCTGGGCACACTACTCCCACGCCTGCTCGGGACGTCCATAACCTTCAATCCCGGGTCACGACGCCTGTTTGTGGGCAATGTCGCGACGCACTTCACGGCGCAACTCAGCCACACCCCGCCTCCTCGTCTCGTAATGAACTTCTCCGCGCCAGTCAATCCCACCATTGCAACCGAACCTGGCAGGTTGCGGATGTCTTTTAATCGCGAGCCAGTGGTCGCGCCCGGAACGCCCACCTTAACCTTTGATGACGCCGCCATCCCGTCCGCTGTGTTCTCCGAAAACAATGGCGCCGCCGAAATTGCAGTCAACGGGACCGCGCCGTTGATGGCCAGCTTCAGTAACGACGGCCGCACAATTACCATCGCGCCCGCTCCTCAGCAGATGTCCGCCCCATCTGCGCCGGCGGGCGTGCCCGGAACTGCTCCGGCCACTCCCTCCGCGAGCAACGCACCCGCGGCCGCGGCTCCCGGGGTCCGCCACTTCTTTGCTGTGGTCGACGCAAGCCACGGCGGCGACGATCGTGGTGCCGCGCTGAGCGACAAGCTTGCCGAAAAAGATGTCACGCTCGCGCTGGCGCGACGCCTTCGTCAGGAACTCGAATCGCGCGGCATGTCCACGCTTGTCTTGCGCGATTCCGACGTTAACCTTTCGTTTGACCAGCGCGCCGTCTTCACCAATACTGCTCATCCCACGATCTACATCGCCTTGCATGCGGCTTCCGACGGCAAAGGCGTTCGTCTCTACACGGCGATGATTCCCGCGGGCGGCGAAAACAATGGACCGTTTGTTGCCTGGGACACGGCTCAAACCCATTTTCTGCCCGCCAGCCAGATCGCCGCCCAGGGCGTGGCGTCTGAACTCGGAAGACGTCAGATCCAGGTGCGTACGCTCCTCGCACCAGTTCGTCCCCTCAATAATCTGATCGCCGCTGCCATTGCGGTCGAAGTCGGTCCCCCCGGGACTGATGTGATGGACCTCAACCTGCCCGCTTATCAGCAAAATGTTGTGAGCGCTGTCGCCAACGGCCTGCTGGCAGTTCGCGATCGACTGGGAGTGCCGCAATGATCCCGCGCCAGTTCCTCATCAGCACTGGCGTTCTTCTGTTGGCCGTGTTGGCCCTGGGCTTCTACGCCGGACGTATGCGCGGCCGTGCTTCTCAGATCTCGCCGGCGGTTGCGAACACGCAACCCCCGGTCGCGCCGCCCGTCTCCGGGCCGACCGAGCGAGTCACGCTGTACGTCGCCTTCGATGATCCCGGCGTCCTCCGCTCGCAGGGAGCCGAAATTCCTCTTCCATCCGCGCGACAGCAACGCGCCGAGGAACTCCTGCGTACGTTGCTGGCGATCTATCTGTCGAAGAATTCCCCACATCCGCTTGCCCTGGGCGCCGAGGTCCGCGCGGTTTACCTGGTCACGCCCGGGGTCGCCATCATCGATCTGAACTCTGCTTTCGCCAACGGCCACCGCTCGGGAGTGCTCGAGGAAGAACTCACCGTTGCCTCTCTTATCCAGACGCTCGTTGCCAACATCCCCGACATTCTGCGGGTGAAGATCCTGGTCGACGGTAAAGAACGCGAAACCCTGGCCGGCCACGCCGACCTCTCCGACTTCTACGACACTGGAGCCGTGGCCCTGCTCGCAAGCCAGCTGCAGAATGCGCAGTAAGGGGATTTCAAATTAAAGATTTTAGATTTCAGATTGGTCGACGAACAAACCATTTACCACAAAGGCCACGAAGGAACACGAAGGGATCGGGGAGGGAAGTGAGATTCAAAATTGGCAATCACACCCCGAGCCTCGAGAACCTGACACCTGAGGCCTGATACCCGAGACCTGATTTACAATCCCTCAAATGGTTTTCCGTTCCGATAACCGTGCTTTCGACCAGATCCGGCCCGTCACCATCTTGCCCGACTTCATCCACACCGCCGAAGGCTCCGCCCTCATCGAAGTCGGCAACACCCGCGTCATCTGCACCGCTTCCGTCGAAGAGGCGGTCCCTACCTTCCTCCGAAACAGCGGCAAAGGCTGGGTGTCGAGCGAATACGGCATGCTTCCTCGCGCGACTCTGACGCGGACGCCGCGCGAAGTGAGCAAAGGACGCGCCTCCGGACGTACCCACGAAATTCAGCGTCTCATCGGCCGTTCCCTGCGCGCCGTAACGGACCTGGAAAAATTGGGCGAGCGGACTGTCTGGATCGACTGCGACGTCATCCAAGCCGACGGCGGAACCCGCACCGCCTCCATCACGGGCGCCTTCGTGGCCCTGGGCCTCGCATTGGAGAAGCTCGTCGAAGCCGGCACCCTGAGCGCGGTCCCCCTGCGCGACTTCGTAGCCGCCATCAGCGTAGGCATCGTAGATGGTGAAGTGATGCTCGATCTCGCCTACGAAGAAGACTCCCGTGCCGACGTCGATATGAACTTCGTCATGACTGCCGGCCGCAAGATGGTAGAGGTCCAGGCCACGGCCGAGCACCGCGTCTTCGACGACCAGCAATTCAGCCAGATGCTCGCGCTGGCCCGCAAAGGGGTGGACACGTTAATCGCGAAGCAGCAGGCGGTTCTTAGCACTTTGACATTGCGGCAATGATTCTGCGTCGTCGAGCATCTTTAATCCTGAAATTTCCGCGGGCCTCTCCCTTACCCCCACACAACGGCATCTTGGCGCAGTTCAAGATCCAAATCTTTCTAGGATCGAAGCGCTACAAACATAGGCCAGAATGTTCGTATCGAGCGCGACTCGCATGGATTTCCTCTAGTCGTAAAGATCTTCGCGCTTCCAGCGTCCTATCTTGGTTACGGCCTCTCGCCGCAGTCGCTGTAGCAGCAACTCGCGCGCCCGGGTGCGGGCAGCCTGGCTCGAGTGCAGGGGCACGATCCGGGCTACCGGCCGGCCGTGACTCGTCACGACATAACTTGAGCCTTGTCCCACCTCACGCAATAACTGCGAAAATTTCCGGTTGGCGTCCGCCGCTGAAACCGTCTTCTCCATAATCGTTCCTCAAAGAGTAGTGATATTAGTACATCCGCCCGTCAAGAAGGTTCGCATGGTCGGTGAGGGCGTTGCGAAGTCGGTACTTTAAATGTCCGACATTCCCCTCCCCCGCCGTGCACCCCTGTGTCCCTCTGTGGTTTAACAGGGTTTTCCGCCCTCAACGTTCATCCGTCACACCGCCATCCACCACGCTGTATTACAATAAAAAGCCGTCCATGGTTGCTTCGAGGGCGGCGTACTCCGTCCCCACCCCCGCACTCATTATTGGAGGAAAGAACATGAAGCTCACCCCCGGAAAACTTGCCGGCCTCAAACGAGTCTCCACCGACCGCGGTGTCATCGCCGCCGCCGCGATGGACCAGCGCGGCTCCCTGCAGAAATCTCTCGCCAAGGAAAAAGGTGGCGACATTACCGACGCCATGATGGAAGAGTTCAAGTCGCTGGTCACTGAAATCCTTACCCCACATGCCAGCGCCATCCTGCTCGATCCAGAGTGGGGATTGCCAGCCTCCAAGCGCCGCGCCAAAAACGCCGGCCTTCTGCTCGCCTATGAGAAGACAGGCTACGACAAGACTGGCCCCGGCCGGCTCGGAGATCTGCTGGACCATTGGTCCGCGCGCCGCCTCAAAGAAGCCGGCGCCGATTGCGTGAAGATCCTGCTGTACTACACACCGTTTGACCCGAAGCAGGTCAACGACCAGAAGCACGCCTGGATTGAGCGCATTGGCGACGAGTGCCGCGCCAACGACGTCCCGTTCTTTCTGGAGTTCGTGGGCTATGAAGAAGGGGCTGACGAGAAAGGACTTGAGTACGCGAAGAAGAAGCCGCAGATCGTCACCGAGAGCATGAAAGAGTTCACCAAAGACCGTTACGGCGTCGACGTGCTGAAAGTCGAGGTCCCGGTCAACATGAAGTTTGTCGAAGGCACCAAGTCTTTCGGCGGACAGAAGGCCTATAGCAAGAAGGAAGCCATCGATTTCTTCCACAAGGCCGCGAGCGTTGCGACCAAGCCGTTTATCTACCTCTCGGCCGGAGTGAGCAATGCGGAGTTCAGCGAGACGCTTGAGCTCGCCGGAGAATCGGGAGTGAAGTTCAATGGAGTGCTCTGCGGCCGCGCTACCTGGAAAGAGGGCATCCCGGTCTACGCCAAACAAGGCGCCGACGCCTTCCGCAAATGGCTGGAAACTGAAGGCGTGAAGAACATCGAAAACGTCAACACCAAGCTGAAAGCCGCGACGCCGTGGTACTCCATCTACGAAGCCGAGCCCGCGCTGGTCGGAGCGTAAAACATGTGGCGCGGGCGCCCTCGCCCGCGTTGCCTCTGAAATTAGTCTTTCGTCGTGGAAGTTCGCAGATTGAAGCAGGGCAGACATTTCGTCTGCCCTGAATTTTTCTTGTTACGCCGCCTCTCGCTGTCACATTTGGAAATCTCGAGTGAGATGAGCCTTCGACCCGCAGCATTTGCAGTCGCGCGTCATCGCTTGCAGAGGTGCTCGTGAAGCAAGCTCTTAAACGCTATATCGGCATACTTCTGAATGTGTGGCCGCCGTTTCTGCGGGCCGGAATTCGGGTGAAGCGGTTCCAGCCGGATTGGAAAGCCATCGAGGTTGAGATGAAACTACGCCGCTGGAACTCAAATTACGTTGGCACACACTATGGCGGATCGCTCTACTCGATGGCCGACCCGTTCTACATGCTGATGCTGATTGAGAACCTGGGATCGGACTACATCGTGTGGGACAAGTCTGCGACCATCCGTTTCAAGAAGCCCGGCAAAGGAAAGGTTACAGCCGCGTTCCGCCTATCCGACGAGCAACTCGAACAAATCCGGGAAGCATTGAAAACGGCGGAGAAGATCGATCGCATCTTCACTGTTGAAATCAAGGATGAATCGGGAGCGGTGCTCGCCGAGATCGAAAAACAACTGCACGTCCGAAAAAAAACCGTCACGGTCTGAGGAGTGGCGACTCGCAGTCCCGCAGAAATCCTACAGCAGCGTGATTGCGACTCCGGACAGAATCCCCAACGTTACCACAGCCGCGAACACTCGCGCCGATGTCCTCCACGACATCGTCCGCCCTACGATCAGCATGGGATAAACACTGAATGCGCCGAGGGTGCAGAGCAAGGTTGCTACATAGGGCAGTGGCACGCCGCGCGTCATCAGGATGAAAGCCGCCGCAACATCAAACGCCATAGGCACGGGGAGAAACGCTCCCGCGACAGCTACCAGGACGATGCCCAAAAAACTCACGTGCGTTGGGATCGCCTGCGACGGTATCAACTCCGCAACGATCGCACCCAGCAACGCGGCGAGAATCATGAGGGGGATGGTGGTTGCCGCGAGGCGCGCCAGATTTTTGAGATACTGCTTGACTGTTCCAGCCGCAGGCACGAGCCAACCCACGGACGGGACCTGGCACTGGAGTTCCACTGGCTTGGTTTCTCCAACCAGCCAAGGCACTGACACCAGCAGTAGGATCGGTACTGCCACGCGCACCAACGCGACTTCTGGCGGAAACAGCGCGAACACCATGGTGAGCACAACTAGGTTCAGCATAGGCGAGCTGATCATGGTCGCCAGCACGGTCGTCGAACTCGCTCCACCTTCGTAAAGACTCTGGCCAATTGGCGCGACGCAGTTGGCGCACACTCCAAGGGGGACTCCCGTGATTGCCCCCAACGCCGTGTTGGCGGCGGCGCTGCGGAAACGCCGGCTCGGCAACAGCGGCAGCAGGGTAAGAACGGCGGCTCCAAAGAACAGGCTGAAGGTCATCCCGATGCGGTTCGTCCACATCCAATTAATGGTTGTTCTCTCGATGCGCGTGGGCAACGGCATTTGCGGCGCAACCGGAAGCTTGGCGTCGAAGCTCAGGACGCCGCTGGCCTTGATGGCGGTTCCGCTGTGCAGTTTCTTCAGCAGCGCGGGATAGCGCGAATCGAGCCAGAAAAAGGACGCAATGCCCAGCGCGAGAATCAAAGCAACTGAGACTTGAATTCGAAAATTTGTCCGCTCCGAAGAAGAAACGGCGAGCGACGTGCCTGCCACAGTAGACGCCATAGCCACCCCACCAGCTAAGGTCAAAAACGAGTGGCGGAACCTTATAGCGGCGATTGCAGGGCCACAATAGTTGAAAAGGACTATGGAATGGCTGGGAAGAGCTTTTAACCGCGAAGATCGCAAAGGTGCCGCGAAGGTCGCGAAGAAAATCTTAAAACGCAGAGGACGCGGAGGACAGCTGGGGGAACGCAGCCAACCGATGTTGACGGAACCGATGGCGGAGACATACTTCGAGGCGTTTAGGTTGTTAAGATGTCAGTCCATGGCGTCGAATCAAACTGCTCTCATCACCGGCGCTTCTGCCGGACTTGGCTACGAATTTGCACACCTGTTCGCGCGCGACAAGTACAACCTGGTTCTGGTGGCGCGCAGTGGACCAAAGCTTGCCGACGTTGCCGATCAGCTGCGGCAACAGCACGGCATCACGGTCAAGACGATTCCGCTTGATCTCGGTCTTCCGCATGCGTCGCAAAGCTTGTTTGAGGAGACGCAGCGCGCTGGAATTCATGTCGATATTCTGGTCAACAACGCCGGCTATGGCGCTTCCGACGCCTTCGCTGAGATCCCGCTCGAAGAGTCCTATGGACAGATCCAGTTGAACGTCATGGCGCTGACGTTGCTGACGAAACTGTATCTGCAGCCGATGCTGGAACGCAGGTCCGGCAAAATTATGAACGTCGCTTCGACGGCGGCGTTTCAGCCGGGGCCGCTGATGGCGGTCTATTACGCGACTAAGGCGTACGTGCTGTCGTTCACCGAAGCGATTGCGGACGAGTTGCGCGACAGTGGAGTTTCGGTGACGTGCTTCTGTCCGGGCGCGACGCTTACGGAATTTCAAAAGCGCGCGCAAACGGAAAACTCACGCCTCTTCAAACAGCTTGCCCCGATGAACGCGAAGACAGTGGCGGAAGAGGGCTACAAGGCGCTGATGGAAGGCAAGACGCTGGCGATCGCGGGTTGGCGGAATTGGCTGGTCGCCGAGTCGGTGCGGTTTGCGCCCCGCAAGGTGGTCACAGCAATTTCGCGCTGGGTAGCGGAGCCGGTGAAGTGAAGGCATGCCGAGCTTCGCTTGGCTGGGCAGACGAGACGTCTTCCCCTACGCGTGCGGGGTGTCTGCCCACACGCTTCTCTCCTCTTTGGCTATTGAATCGAACTGGCTGCCTGTGAGAAGACGGCGTTAGAGTTGGAGCCGATTAAGCGGATGGTGCCTACCACGATTACCAGAATGACCGCGAGCATCACCGCATATTCGGCAATATCCTGACCTTCATCGGAAGTCAGCAGGTTTAGCAACAGAGACATCATGAGATTCCACTCCCGGGAACGCTCCCGCCTGAAGCACTGCCTCGTGCCTATTGTGCGTAAATGAACTTTCAGCCCGAAGGAAAGTCTAATCGCACGCCTAAAAAATAGCTATACGCCTGAAAGTGTATCCGCGTCAGGACAGTATGGTTCGGTATCGAAATTTGAGACTGCGATGTCCTTGTTAAAGTCGGCCTCGCCGAGTGCTGGCGCTGGTGAGGTTTTCCTCGAATTGTTGCGTCCTTCCCAGATTACCCGCAATCGAAATTGGAACTTCTTTCGGAAAGGCTCAATCTCGATGGGAATTCAGCTGTCCAGCGAAATTAAGGCTTTGCTTGATCGGCCGAATTTTGTGCACCTGGCCACGCTAATGGCGGATGGCTCGCCCCAGAGCGTGCCGGTGTGGGCCGGGCGGGAAGGCGATCACATTTTGATCTGTACGAGTGAGGGCTCTTTGAAGGCTCGGAACACGCTGCGCGATCCGCGAGTGGCGCTTTCAGTGGTGGATTTACGCGACCCGTACCAGGAGGCGCAGCTGCGTGGGCGTGTGGTCGAACGGCGTCCGGATCCCGAGCTGCGCTACATGGATCCGATCTCGCATAAGTACACGGGGAAGCCATTTCCATTTCGCAAGCCGGAGGGAAGAGTGGCGCTGGTGATCGAGTTTGACAAAGCGCGTTATACCAAGCTGCCTTTTGAGCACACGCCGCCGGAGTAGGGTTTGAAAATGTATCGCCGAGCTTCGCTCGGCTGGGCAGACGAGGCGTCTGCCCCTACGTTGGTCTATCGCATCCCGTCAAGAATCGAGCCAACGATTCCGCCGACTACGCCGCCTTGCGTGGCTTCTTTCGATGGGGCGGGCATGTACTCCATCAGCTTATGGGCGAGTTTGGAGATGGGCAGGGTCTGCAACCAAATTTTGCCGGGGCCGGTGAGGGAGGCCAGGAAGATGCCGTCGCCCCCGAAGATCATGTTCTTGATTCCGGGAACGGTGGTGATCTGGAACGACACACTGGTTTGGAATGCGCCGACGTGGCCAGGATGAACGCGCAAGGTTTCGCCGGGCTGAAGGTCCTTTACGATCAACTCACCCGAGAGTTCGATCCACGCAGTACCTTGACCGGTGACGTGCTGCAGCAGGAAACCGTCTCCGCCGAAGATGCCAGCGCCCAGGGATTGCTGAAAGCCGACGCTGATCTGGACTTGTGGAGTGGCGCACAGAAAGCCGTGGCGATGAATCATGTAGTCGTGGCCGCGGCTGATTTCGACGGGCAGGATATGTCCCGGAACCTTGGTAGCGAAGGCGAGTTCGCCGCGCGAGCCGATGGCACGGTACTCGGTCATGAAGAGCGTGCCGCCGCCGGCTACGCGCTTGATGACGCCAAAGAGGCCTCCCCCTCCGGCCATCTGAGTGTGCGTGGTGAGCTGGATGGAACTGCTCATCCAGGAAAGTTCGCCCGCTTCGGAGATGATGGCTTCGTTGGGTTCGAGGGTGAATTCGAGCACCGGCATGGTGGTGCCGACGATCTGGGATTGCATGAAGGACTCCTGAGTATGGTTGCTTGCGAGTATAGCTTAGGGATTGCATGGGCGGGCGGGGACGTCCGCCTCTCCACCAACTGCGAGCTACGAGCTTTTCATTCCCATTCGATTGTGCCCGGCGGTTTTGACGTGATGTCGTAGACCACTCGGTTCACGCCTTTGACCTCGTTCACGATACGGCTGGAGATGGTTTTCAAGACTTCGTAGGGAAGCGGGACCCAGTCGGCGGTCATGCCGTCTTCGGAGTGGACGGCGCGGATGGCGCAGGTATTGGCGTAGGTGCGCTGGTCTCCCATGACGCCCACCGACATCACGGGCAACAGCACGGCGAAGGACTGCCAGATCTTCTGGTAGAGGCCGGCTTTCTTGATTTCCTCGACTACGATCTCATCGCAGTCTTTGAGGATGCGCAGACGTTCCTCGGTCACTTCGCCGAGGATGCGTACCGCTAAGCCCGGGCCCGGGAATGGCTGGCGCTGGAGGATTTCTTCGGGCATCCCTAAGTCGCGGCCGATGCGGCGGACTTCGTCCTTGAAGAGCTCCTTGAGCGGTTCTATCAGCTTGAGGGACATTTTTTCGGGCAGGCCGCCGACGTTGTGATGGCTCTTGATGACTTGCGAGGGGCCGCGCACCGAGCGCGACTCAATGACATCGGGATAGAGCGTTCCTTGCACCAGCCACTCGACGTGGCCTTCCTCCTTTTCGATGCGCAGGGCTTCCTGCTCGAAGACTCCTATGAATTCCGTGCCGATGATTTTGCGCTTGGCTTCGGGGTCGGTAATTCCGGAGAGACGGGTGAGGAAGCGCCTGGTTGCGTCGACGGCTACGAGGTGCAGGCCAAGTTTGTCGCGCAGGTTCTGCTGCACTTTCTCGAATTCGTTTTTGCGCAAGACGCCGTTGTTGACAAAGACGCAGGTGAGGCGGGTTTTGGAGCCGTCGCGCATCGCGCGGTCGACGAGCACGGCGGCGACAGACGAGTCGACGCCTCCGGAGAGGGCGCAGATCGCGCGACCGTCGCCGACTTGTTGGCGGACTTGTTCGACGGTGGCATCGATGAAGTGCTGGGCGGTCCAGGTGGGCTTGGCTCCGCAAAGATTGAGGGCGAAGTTGCGCAGGATGTCTTTGCCTCGGGGCGTGTGGTGGACTTCGGGATGGAACTGCACGGCCCACATGCGGCGCGCGGGGTTCTCGATGGCGGCTACGGCATTGGGAGACTGGGCGGTCAGGTGGAAGCCGGCGGGCAGTTGCTGGGCTTCGTCGCCGTGCGACATCCAGACGGAAAGATTCTTCGGAAGGCCCTCAAACAGGCGCGAGCCACAGCCTTCGATGGTGACTTCGGCGTGACCGTACTCGTGCTTGTCCGCCGGACGCACTTTTCCGCCGAGCGCGAACACCATGTATTGCAGGCCGTAGCAGATGCCGAGCACGGGCAGGCCGAGGTCGAAGATGCCGGGATCGGTGACGGGTGCGTCCTTATCGTAGACCGACGATGGGCCACCGGAGAGGATGATGCCCACAGGGGAGTAGCTGCGGATTTCGTCGAGCGAGGCGTTGCAGGGAAGGACGGCGGAGAAGACGTTCAGTTCGCGGATGCGGCGCGCAATGAGCTGGGAATATTGCGAGCCGAAGTCGAGAACAACGATTGATTGAGTTTCCACGGATGAGTTTCTCAGAAGATGGGGATGGTGTAAAGCGGGTGTCAGGTGTCGATCTGAGGTCTCGGGTCTCAGGTTTCAAGTTTCAAGTTTCAAGTTTCAAGTTTCAAGTTTGGTTGGGGTCGTCGTCGTTGGTTGCCTTTGATGGCCCACTTTTGTGCATAGCTCCTTCATCTGTGGAAGGGGGCTCTGACTGAAATGCTTGTGGTGACGACGGCACGGCCATCGGGTTCGGAGTGTCGCTCAGGATGAGTTCGTCCTGGTCGATCATGGCAAGCTCGGGTGGAATGCTGGGAGGTTGCACACTTGTGGTTGCAAGCGCTGGTGGGGGCTCGACTGGCGGAGGAGTGGGCGGCGCTTCGAGGATGGCGACGTATCCGGCTAAGCGGCCGATGTAGAGGGTGTCCACAAAGGCGAAGTAGGCGAGGGTAAGGAGAAGGACCGCGGTCAACACCACTCCGAGCGGCAGGAGTGGAAAAAATGCGAAGGGGAAGGCCACGACGGAGGTCGCGATGAGAAACAAGACCAGATGCGCGAGGCCGAACCAGGTGCCCACGGCGACGACCGGGCCGAAACGTTCGCGGCATAGGTCGACGGTACTGGAGAGAGCTGCAAACGTGTCCTTGCCCTGATGCACCACGAAGATCGAGGCGGTCGATAGGAACCAGCTGATTGAGGACCAGATCAGCCAGAGGAGGAAGATCGTTGCGGCGGCGAAAAAGAAGGCAAGTCCGGGGTGTGGGTTGGACTTCGTCGAGACAAAGCCGGCTACGATGACAGCGCCAATGGCAGCAGCACTGGCGGCGAGGGCCAACGCGGCGCGCAGGAAATACAGCCCAGCCAGAGATCGCAGCCGCAAATTGTGGCTGGTATCGGCGGCGACGAGTACGGAAGTTTGGGGAGTGGTTGTAGCTGTGGTGCCGGCGAAGTGCAACGCGCGTTCTCGAATGTAGTCGAGTAAGGAGAGCAGCGTGGCGCCGCGACCCACCGAGGCGAGCAGGACCCATAAGAGTGCGAGCGCGGAAAAAAGAACGACACTCGCCAGAGCTACACGAAGAGCGCTGCCGTGGAGGATGTGGGTAAAGGCTTTTGCGATGAGCACGGGTTGGCCTGTGCGCAACAGAAGCAGGTCGGTGCCATCGACGGGGAGGGTGTCGAGGTAGGCGATAAAGCCGAGGCTGAGCAGGACGCAGGCGGCCGCTCCGAAGCTCCAACGCCAGCTGACTTCCGCGAGCGATAGGGCGGGCCGGCGAAACATGGTGCGGAAACCTTCGGCGGTGGGCGACCAGCTGGACATGGTTTGTAGGATACCGGAGATTTGAAGGCGCGCGCGAGATGCCTGTGCAAAATGGAGTGTCGGCACGGAGTCGCTCGCTGTCGCGACCCACGCACACTGAGCTTGGGCTGGGGCGCCCGCTTAAATTTTCACTTACGATCGGCTGTAGTTGTTATGTCTAAAGCGGTTCACTGCTGATTGTTTCAGGGTAATTAATTTTTTTATGAAAACGTACCTGGTTGCGAGACTTTTCCGCGACTTCAGCCTGGGTTCGGACATCCAAAGTAACACCAGTCGAAGAAATTGGCAGTTTACCAATCACGCGCGGGAGTTCGTGTGAGACTTCTGCCCTAGACGATGATTCATGATCATCAATCTAATCGGTTGTCGACGATTGTCGACTTAATAAGGAGTGAATTCTATGAAGTTTATGAAGTACTCGGCGGTCCTCGCGTTGGTTGCTTTTAGCCTGAGCCTAGGTGCATTTGCAAAGGATAGGAATGAAGGGAAGTTCACGTTGAGTAATCCGGCTTCGGTGGGCTCGACGCAGCTCCGTCCTGGCGACTACAAGGTAACGTGGGAGGGTTCAGGATCGGATGTACAAGTGAAAATTTTGCAAGGTAAGAATGTCGTGGCGACCGGCTCAGCCAAGTTGGTGGACAATCCGACGCGGCAAGACTCGGTGACCGTGAGCGGCGACGGCGGGGCGCGGACCATCGATCAAATTGACTTTTCGAGTGGTCACAAATCCTTGGTGTTTGCCACACAACCAACAGCGCAGAATCGATAAAGTAAGAAAAAGGTCTATCTGAAACGTAAGGCGGGCGATGAGCCCGCCTTTTTTGTGGGCCACAGGGCGGGCGAGGACCCTTCGACTGCGCTCAGGGCAGGCTGCCAGACAGCCGCCGGGAAGGCGGCGCTACTTTTGCAGGCGCGCTACTTTTGGACGACCAGGTTGAGGAGCTTGCCGGGGACGTAAATCTTCTTGAGGATCTTTTTCCCGGCGATGGCAGCTTTGATTTTTTCGTCGGCGAAGGCGTGTTGCTCGACCAGGGCCTGATCGGCGTCAGCGGGCACGCGGACGCGACTGCGCACTTTTCCGTTCACCTGCACCGGGATTTCGATCTCTTCTTCTTTGGCCAACTCGGATTCGTACTTCGGCCAAGGTGTGCGCAATAGATTGCTATGCTCACCGAGCGTCTCCCAGAGTTCATGGGCAATATAGGGCGCGAAGGGAGCCAATAAGAGGATGAGGTCGCGCTGCACTTCGGCAAGCAAAGGGAGCGGAATGGCGCTCGACGGCTGGCCATTGCTGTCCTCGGTTGCGTAGAGTTCGTTCACCAGTTCCATGATGGCCGCGATGCAGGTGTTGAAATGCCAGCGGCCCTTGAAGTCGTCGGTGACACGCTTGATGGTCTGATGAAGTTTGCGCTGGACCTGGCGCGCTTGGGGTGACAACTGTTTCGGGACGGGCTGCCGCCATTCGGCAGAGTCGGGCCGGGCGTTGCGCATCACGAAGCGGTAGACGCGGCCAAGGAAGCGTTGGATGCCTTCGATGCCGGAGTCCTGCCAGTCGAGGTCGCGATCGGGCGGGGCTGCGAAGAGGCTGTAGAGGCGTGCGGCATCAGCGCCATAACGGGCCACCATTTCGTCAGGGGTGACAACGTTGCCAAGACTCTTGGACATCTTGGCGCCTTCCTTGATCACCATGCCCTGGGTGAACAAGCGCTCGACGGGTTCGTCGTTCTTCACCAAGCCGAGGTCGCGCATCACTTTCGTCCAGAACCGCGAGTAGATGAGGTGAAGAATCGCGTGCTCAACGCCGCCGATGTACTGATCGATTCCACGGTCGCCAAACCAGTACGCAGCCGTGGCGCTATCGAACGGCTTCTGGTCGTTGCGCGCATCGGTGTAGCGGTAGAAGTACCACGCCGAATCCACGAACGTATCCATAGTGTCGGTCTCGCGCCTCGCGGGGCCGCCGCACTTGGGGCAAGTGGCGTTTACGAACTCGGGGACGCGCGAGAGCGGAGATCCGCCGGTCAGGGTGATCTCGACGTTTTCGGGAAGGAGAACGGGGAGATCTTTCTCGGGCACCGGCACAATGCCATCCTTTTCACAAAAAAGCATCGGAATGGGAGTACCCCAATAGCGCTGGCGGGAGACTCCCCAATCCTTGATGCGGAAGGTAACGGTGGCTTTGCCGAATCCGTTCTTTTCAGCGTGCTCCGCCATTTTCTTCAACGCTTGCGAGCTGGTGAGACCGCTGAACTCTCCAGAATTAACTACTAAGCCGTCTTCCGCAACGAAGGGGAGCGGGGGATCCATCGCAGTTTCTTCGGCGTCCCCACCCAGCGGAAGAACCACCAGACGAAGGGGCAATTTGTACTTTTTGGCGAATTCAAAGTCGCGCTCATCATGAGCAGGGACACTCATGATCGCGCCCGTGCCGTAGTCCATGAGGATGTAGTTGGCGACCCAGATCGGCAAAGCTTCCTGGTTAAAGGGATTCTTGGCGTAGCGTCCAGTGAAGCCGCCGTGCTTTTCGATTTCGCCGATGTCGCCCACTTCTTTGGCTTTCCGCTGCTCGGCGATCAACTGGTCGACTTTCGCGCGAAGGTCAGGGTTCCTGGAGATCATGTCGGCGACGATCGGGTGTTCGGGCGCGAGTTGCACGGAAGTGGCGCCGTAGATGGTATCGACACGGGTAGTGAAGACGGTGATCTTCGATCCAGCAGGCCCGACGGTGCCGCCTAATTCGAAGTCGACGAGCGCACCTTCGCTGCGGCCGATCCAGTTGCGCTGCATGGTACGAACTTTTTCGGGCCAGCCACCGAGTTTCTCAAGATCGCGGAGAAGTTCGTCCGCATAGTTGGTGATGCGGAGAAACCATTGCTCGAGTTCGCGCTGCTCGACGGGCGTGTCCTCGTGACGCCAGCAATTGCCGTTCACGACTTGCTCATTGGCAAGCACGGTGCAGCATTTGGGGCACCAGTTCACCTTGCTCTTCTTGCGGTAGGCCAAGCCGCGCTCGTACATTTTCAAGAAAAACCACTGGTTCCAGCGGTAGTACTCCGGAAAACAGGTGGTGACTTCGCGCGACCAGTCGTAGCCAAAGCCGAGGCGCTTCATCTGGGCTTTCATGTTGTCGATGTTGCGCAAGGTCCAGGCACGCGGGGGCGTATTGTTCGCGATGGCGGCGTTTTCGGCGGGCAGTCCGAAAGAGTCCCAACCCATGGGGTGAAGAACGTTGTATCCGTTCATCCACATGTAGCGGGCGAGCGCGTCGCCGATAGCGTAGTTACGGACGTGCCCCATGTGGAGAGCGCCCGAAGGATAGGGCAGCATCTCGAGAACGTAATACTTGGGCTTGGTGGAGTTGGGCTCGGCGGCGTAAAGAGCGGGGTCCTGCTGCCAGCGCTCGAACCATTTGGTCTCCACGCGCTGGGCGTCGTAGCGTTCGTCGCGCACGGCAGTTTTCTCTTCCTGTGGCATAGGGCGGTTCAGGGACTTATAGATAAACCTACATTCTATAACGTCGACCGCTCAATCAGGAGTGCGTTCGCCTCTTATGAAGCGCGCGGAGTCGAACTGAGCCAGCAGCGGCTCTCGCTTGTGCAGACGTTCTCGGAGCTCGGTGAGAGTCATATGCGGGACATGTCAATAGCGGCTTCGTCCGGGAACAAAAGAACAACAGCAACCACCAAGAGCACGAAGGGAGCATTAAGGAACACGAAGGAGATCTCCGTGCCTTAGTCCAGGGCGTAGATGGCAAGGCCGCTGAGGAGTTTGGGGTAGAAGTCGGTGGATTTCTGGGGAAGCACTTCTCCGGCGAAGGCGATGTCGCTAACCTGGGTGATGCGGCACGGATTCATGAGGAAGGCGAGGTTCGCGTTGCCGGAGCGCACCGTGGAGACGGCTTCGGCGACGTCGCGCACGTAGGTTAGGTTTTGCTGGTCGCGAATTGATTCCTCCGACAAGCCGAGGACGTTTTCCAGAAGTACTTTGTGGAGTTGGACGACATCAAGCGATTGCTGGCGGAGCGAGAGGCCGGGTAACATGGAACTCGGGGCTTTTGGCGAATGCAATAACCAGACCTGGGAGGCAGCCGCGGCGAGGATGGCGGTGCCGACGTGTCCGGCTTCACGCAGGATGGCAGTGGCGCGAGCTGCGTCGATTGTAGGATCCACATCTTCGACATTGAAATACGAGCGGGCAGCGGATCGGAACGCCTCGGGGGAGAACGAGGTAAGGCCTCGCACCAGACGATGGGTGGGGAGAATCACCAGGCCTGGGCTGTTCATATTGACAAACGTCATCATGACCAGCTCGTAGGGAGCCTCTTCCGTCTCCAGCGTGCGCAGCAAGGTGCCGCCGGAAACCTGACGGGGAGCGGCGACCGGCTGAGCGGCAAGGCGGCGTTCGTTGCGATAGTTGAGAGCGGTTTCGTAACGGTGATGACCGTCAGCGATGATGAGCTTTTTATCGCGCATTTTGCCGCGGATGAGTTCGATGAGGCCGGGATCGGAAACTCGCCAAACACGGTGGAGGACGTCGTATTCGTCGGTCACTTCGGTGGTGGGTGGCGCGCTCTGTGAGAGCAGGGAATCGACCTCGCCGGTGTCGTTGTACAGCATGAAAATCTGGCCGAAGTGGGAGCGGGTGGAGCGCAGTAGTTGGAGGCGGTCGGCCTTGGGTTTGGCGAGTGTCTGCTCGTGTCGGAAGACGACGCCGGCGGAGTAGTCCTCAACCCGTCCCAGGGCGATGAAGCCGCGGCGCTCGGCCATGGAGGATGTGCCGGGAACTGTAAACCTTTGGGAATAGACGTAGAGCGAGGGCTGGGGGTCCTGCAAGAAGACGCCTTGGCGGCGCCAATCGCTGAAAAAGGTTGCAGCCCGGGCGTAGACATTTTGCTGATCATTGTCTGTTACTTCGTGCTTGCCGAGGATCAGGCGGACCAGGTTGTAGGGGCTGGCGGCGTAATAACGGTCCTGGCTTTGCGGCGTGATCTTGTCATACGGTTGGGTGACGACGGCGGCGGGATCGACACGCTGGGGATCGTAGCGAAGTGCGCGAAAGGGGACGATGTGGGCCATGGGAGTTCAGTCATTTTAACAAGTCATCGAGAGATTGGCTGTGAAGGAGCGAAGCGGGCTTGGGGCACACTCAATTTCATGCCGGGGGAAGGGACAAAATGTTTACAAAATACCGGATTTCTCTGAGTGCGGCTGGAAAAAACTGTGATACGATCCCGCTTAACAGAGGTAAGTTATGCCCCGCCAGTGTGGGAGCGGGTCTTCCGCCGAGGCCCAAGTCCGGAACCGCCACTCGGCTCAACCCAAAACCGAGATCAGGATCGTGCTGCGTCCGAGTCGTGTCTCCGTGTGTGTATATGTGTTCGCTATGGTTGCGCTTCTTATCATTGGGCTGCAGGGTCCCATGGTGCGCGCGCAGAACACCGAAGATGATGTTCACATCAAGCCTCGGATCGAGCCCAAGCCGCCCTCGAACGGTATTAAGGAATTGGAAGCTGGGTTCAGCCCGCACACGAAACCTCTAAAGTCGACGGTCGAATTGGTGCTGGTGCCGGTGACCATTACCGATCCCATGAACCGGCTGGTCACGGGCCTGGATAAAGAGAATTTCACGGTGTTTGAAGGGAAGAGCCAGCAGGAGATCAAATCGTTCTCGAGCGAAGATGCGCCCGTGTCGCTGGGAGTAATTTTCGACATGAGCGGCAGCATGAGCTCGAAGATCGAGCGTGCTCGCGAAGCGGTGGTGGAGTTCTTCAAAACAGCGAATCCGCAAGATGAGTTTTTCATGATCACGTTTGCGGATAAGCCGGAAGAAGTCAGCGATTTTACAAGTTCGATTGAAGATATCCAGAGCAAGCTTGTGTACACGGTGCCGAAAGGCCGAACGGCGCTACTGGATGCGATTTATCTGGGCGTAAGCAAGATGCGGCACGCCAAGTATCCGAAGAAGGCCATGCTGATCATCTCCGATGGCGGCGACAATCATAGCCGCTACACCGAGGGAGAGATCAAATCGATGGTCAAGGAAGCCGACGTACTGATTTATGCGATCGGCATTTACGATCACTACTTTCCAACCGAAGAAGAGAAACTGGGTCCTGCGCTGCTGAGCGACGTCACGGAACTGACCGGCGGGCGGGCCTTCACGATTGACAATCCCAATGACCTGGCGGATGTGGCCACGAAGATTGGGATCGAACTGCGCAACCAATATGTGCTGGGATACCGTCCAAACAACCCAATAAAGGATGGCAAATGGCGTAAGATAAAAGTGAAACTACTTCCGCCAAAGGGGTTGCCTCCTCTCCGGGTTTATGCGAAGACGGGATACTATGCACCTGCGGAGTAGCCGGGTTTTTCTGGCCGCTCTCCTCCTCAGTTTCCTCGCCCCGACAGCAGCGCCGCAGCAGAGCAGTTCGGGCGATGCTTTCCCTTCCGGGGTACCAAGCCAGGCTTCTGCTCCCAAGCAGGAACCAGCCAAGCCAGACTCCACGCAATCGAAGCCTGCACCTCAACAGGAAACGCCTCAGGGCCAGGGACAAGAAGAGCAGGGATTTGTCTTCCACAAGCAGGTGGAGGAGGTGGTGCTGCACGCGACCGTGGTCGACGACAAGCAGCGGCTGGTCACGAACCTCGAAAAACAGTCGTTTACGGTGCTCGAGGATGGCCGGCCGCAGAACATCACCTCTTTTCGCCGGGAAGATATTCCAGTGGCGATGGCCATCGTGATCGACAATTCGGGGTCGATGCGGGAAAAGCGCGACAAGGTAAACAAGGCGGCCATCAACCTGGTGAAGTCGAGTAATCCTCAGGATGAAGTTTTCATTGTCAATTTCAATGATGAGTATTACCTGGATCAGGACTTCACCAACGACCTCAACAAAATGCGGGAAGCCTTGGAGAAGGTCGATACACGTGGGGGGACGGCTCTTTATGACGCGGTGGTGGCTTCTGCCGATCACCTGAAAAAGAACGCGAAGCTTGAAAAGCGCGTGCTGTTCGTGGTGACGGATGGGGAAGACAACGAGAGCCAGGAGACCTTGGAACAGGCCATCCGGCGGCTGCAGGAAGAGAATGGTCCGACAGTGTACGCGATCGGGTTGCTGGGGGAGGAAAAGCAGCGGCGGGCTCGCAAGGCACTCCAGTTCATCGCGGAGAAGACGGGCGGGATCGCCTTCTTTCCCAAGAGCCTGGAAGAGGTTGACGCGATCAGCCGGACGGTTGCGCATGACATCCGCAATCAATACACCCTCGGATATAAGCCGACCAATCCAAAGACTACTGGCGGATACCGGACGATCAAGGTAGACGCGAAGGCGAAAGGCTACGGCAAGCTCACAGTGCGGACCAAGAGTGGGTACTATGCGGGTCAGGATCGGGCAGCTGCGGGTTCAGGGCCTGGGGCCACGTCACCGACACCGAAGTGACATTGACGCTGAAAGGTGAGTTTTCTTAGTCTGGACTGTGCGAAACGCCACCACGATCTCACGCCTGCGCGTTGCTGACGACATCACCGAACTCGTCGGCGAAACTCCCATGCTGCAATTTACGCGGTTGGTGCCTGCGGGCGCGGCCGACGTGTTTGCCAAACTCGAGTACCTGAATCCCGGGGGCAGTGTGAAGGATCGCGCGGCGATCGGGATTATCAAGCGGGCCGAAGCCGAAGGGAGGTTGCGGCCGGGTGGGACGATTGTTGAGGCGACAGCAGGGAACACCGGCATCGGGCTGGCACTGATTGGTGTGAAGCGCGGCTATAAGGTTTCGCTGTTTGTGCCGGAGAAGTTTTCGGAGGAAAAGGTCATGATCATGCGGGCCCTCGGCGCCGAGGTGGTCCGCACCCCGGAGGACGAGGGCATGAGCGGCGCGATCTCTCGCGCAAATGAGCTCGTAGCCTCCACGCCTGGGGCCTTCATGGCCGGTCAGTTTGAAAATCCCGCCAATCCTGACTATCACTCCGAAACCACCGCACGCGAAATCTTTGAACAGATGGAAGGGCAGATCGATGCGATCGCGATCGGCTCGGGAACTGCGGGGACATTCACAGGCGTGGCGCGTTATGTGAAGGAACACTTGCCGCAGGTGTACGCGGCCGTGGTCGAGACGCAAGGGTCCATACTCGGAGGTGGGAAGCCCGGACCGCACAAGGTAGAGGGGATTGGGGCGAGCTTCATTCCGAGGAATTTTGACCGCTCGGTTTGCGACGAAGTGATGATGGTGACCGATGAGCAGGCTTTCGGGATGGTGAAGCGGCTGGCCGCAGAAGAAGGAGTGCTGTCCGGGTCGAGCGGCGGGGCTGCCGTTTATGCGGCGCTGGAATTAGCTCGCCGGCTGGGTGCCGGGAAGCGAGTGGTCACCATTATTCCGGATTCGGCGGAGCGGTATTTGTCGAAGAAGATTTTTGAGGGCGGGATATAAAAGGGGTCGTCGGTCGTCAGCTTTCAGGTTCGATGCGATCGCAGACAAAAGCTTTTAACCGCAAAGCGCGCAAAGAGAAGCCGCAAAGGACGCAAAGAGGAACGGCAAAGGGCGCAAAGAGAAGCTGCAAAGGGCGCCAAAAAGTAGCAAATCGATTTCACTCGTTGATCTGGCAGCCGTAATCTAAACCAAAAATCTATGAAAACGAAAAAGGCGGGATTTGCTACGCGTGCGATTCATGTGGGGCAAGAGCCGGATGAATTGACGGGGGCGGTGGCGCCTCCGATATTTGCCACTTCGACCTATGTGCAGGAGGAGATCGGGAAGCACAAAGGATATGAGTACGCGCGGGTGTCGAATCCAACGCGAGACCGGCTGGAGCAGAACCTCGCCGCTCTCGAGGGCGGAATCGGGGCGAAGGTGTTTGGCAGCGGCATGGCTGCGATTAACGCGATCGTTACGATGCTGAAGGCCGGCGATCACGTTGTGTGCGGAAATAATCTTTATGGGGGCACGCCGCGGTTGTTCAACCAGGTTTGGGCGGATTTCGGGTTGGAGTTCGCATATGTGGACAGCTCGGATGTACGGAATGTGGAGCGTGCGATCCAGAAACACACGCGGATGGTTTTCATTGAGACGCCCACGAATCCGCTGATGGCATTGACGGACATCCGAGCCGTCGGCCAGGTATGTCGGGCGAAGAAAATTGACCTGGTGGTCGATAACACCTTTATGTCTCCTTATTTTCAGCGGCCGCTTGAGTTGGGTGCGGACATGGTAGTGCACTCGACCACGAAGTTTCTCAATGGGCATAGCGACGGGATCGGGGGAGTGGTCGTGTGCACAAGGCAGGACCAGGTGGAGAAACTGGCGTTCCTCCAAAAAGCCGCGGGCGCGATTCTGTCGCCGTTTGAGTGCTGGCTGATTTTGCGGGGCGTGAAGACCTTGGCCGTGCGCATGAAGAGACATGATGAGAGCGGGCGGGAGGTGGCTGCATTCCTCGCTGGGCATAAGAAGGTGAAGAAAGTCTTCTATCCTGGACTCGCGGATCATCCGCAGCACGAGTTGGCAAAACGGCAGATGTCGGGATTTGGGGCGATGATTTCGTTTGAGACCGGATCGCTTTCGAATGCCAACAAGATGTTGCGGAAGGTGCAGGTCTGTTCCCTGGGGGAATCGCTGGGGGGAGTGGAGACTCTGATTTCACATCCGGCAACCATGACGCATGCGGCGTTGGGCGAGAAAGGGCGCAAAGCGATTGGAATTACAGATGGATTGGTCCGGATTTCGGTGGGGATTGAGGATGTGGGGGACATTATCGAAGATATGGAGCAGGCGCTGGCGGGGATCTAAAAGAGGCTGCCCACGTTGGAGCAGGACTGGCAACGTCTTGTAGGTATAGGAATCTCACTAGCGGGGTTGGCGGGGATCAATGAGTGCAAAACGCCTGTGTCTGTTGAAAAAGTCCCTCAGTTGATGCTTGTGGCCATGTAAGGTTCACGTTATAAGCAGGCCAGTGATGCTGCTATTCACCATTCCATTGGGAGGCCTGCTGTTCATGATGGGAAACCATTCC